>OKIM01000374.1_pt1 | contig 9628 bp, 8 predicted proteins | sample 1612191 | NCBI WGS metagenome assembly OKIM01 (sample SAMN04436781, study PRJEB24849) | human gut metagenome | biome: human gut; feature: NICU; material: stool | host: Homo sapiens | place: USA: Saint Louis, MO | collected 2011-03-31 | reverse complement strand
GCTGAACCGCTCTTCCGATCTATGATGGTGGCAACCGCGTTGCCGGGGCCAAGCTATGACCGGTTATTGTTGCAGAATCAGAAGTCGGCGGTAGAAGGGTCACCACCGAGCCTGTTGCCGTGATCCAGGCCATCAATTGCGGCGATCTGCTCGTCAGACAGCTCGAAATCGAACACATCAAAGTTCTCGGCAATTCGTGATGGTGTCACCGACTTGGGGAATACCACGTTGCCGATCTGCAGGTGCCAGCGAATGACCACCTGGGCAGGCGTCTTTCCAGTCGCCTTGGAAATATCGGTGAGGACGGGATTGTCGAGGTCCTTCGACTGGCCCAGCGGGCTCCAGGCCTCCGGGTTAATGCCGCGCTCGGCCAGCTCTGCGCGGAAGGTCGCCTGGTTGAACGAGGGATGCATCTCGATTTGGTCGACGCTCGGAGTGGCCCCCTCGATGGCGTCCAGATGCTCGGTCTTGAAATTCGACACACCAATGGAACGCGTCAGGCCTTCAGACTTGAAGTCCTGCAGGGCGTTCCACGCCTCGATGTACGCATCGCCGTACTTGACCGGGGCTGGCCAATGGATGAGGTAGAGGTCGACGTGGTCGAGGCCCAGCTTGGTCAGACTGGTCTCGATGGCCTTGCGAGCATCGTCGGCATGATGGGAGCTATTCCACAGCTTGGTGGTGACGAAAAGGTCCTTGCGATCCAGGCCGGAGTCGGCGAGTGCACGGCCCACACCCTCCTCGTTGCCGTAGATGGCTGCGGTGTCGATATGGCGGAAACCTGCCTCCAGGGCGGCGCTGACGGCCTTCTCGGCCTCGTTGGCAGGAACCTTCCAAGTGCCGAAGCCGAGCTGGGGGATGGCAACTCCGTCGTTGAGAGTGATAGATGGAACGCTCATAGATCCTCCCTGTCGAAACATCGTTATCGTTAAGGCAAACGTCTTTGCAGCGGTGTTTGTTCCAAAAACGTCACTACGGGGCCTGTGGCGCCTCCGACTGTGACGAGCTGGCCCTCTCGTGGGATAATGCCGCCATGTCGTCTCTTCCCTCTCGGCTTGCTGCCCGCATCGAGTCCGCCATCGGAGTTGATCCGCAGTTGCGCCCGGCCACTAAGCCACAGTTCGGACATTTCCAATCCAACGTCGCCCTGCGCCTGGCCAAGGAGGAGAAACGTCCACCTCGCGACGTTGCCGCAGACATTGTTGCCAAGCTAGATATCGAGGATCTGTGCGAAACCCCCGAGATCGCCGGGCCCGGATTCATCAACTTGCGCCTGCGCGCCGACGTTCTGGCTCGGGTGGCCTCTGATTTCGTCACCGATCCCAACGCCGGGATCGCCCAGGCTGAGAAACCCGAGCGTGTCGTCATCGACTATTCGGCCCCTAATGTCGCCAAACAGATGCACGTCGGTCACCTACGTTCCACCATCATCGGCGACTGCTTCAACCGTGTCTTGAGCGCTCAAGGGCACACCGTTATCCCGCAGAACCACATCGGTGACTGGGGCACCCAGTTCGGCATGCTCATCGAGTACATCGTCGAGAAGCGGATGGACGTCGAAGATTTCGACCTGTCCGGTGTCGAGCAGCTCTACCAGGATTCCAAGAAGACCTTTGATGCCGATCCTCAGTTTGCTGACCGTGCGCGCCGCCGCGTTGTCAAACTGCAGGGTGGAGACGCCGAGACTCTGCGGATCTGGCGGACTCTCATTGACATCTCCCTGGAGGGATTCAACGCCACCTACTCCCGTCTGTCGGTGCTGCTGACTGACGAGGACGTGGCCGGCGAGTCCAGCTACAACGACGACCTGCCGCGAGTTGTGGACGAGCTCGTGGCTGACGGCCTGGCTGTCGAGGACAACGGCGCACTGTGCGTTTTCGTCGAGGGGCAGGACGCCCCAATGATCGTGCGTAAGAGGGACGGTGGCTTCGGATATGACGCCACCGATCTCGCTGCGATTCGTCGTCGCGTTGGCAAACTCAAGGCCGACCGCATTATTTACGTCACCGACGTGCGCCAGAGCCATCACTTTGAGGTGCTGTTCCAGGTGGCCCGGATGGCCGGGTTCCTGCCTGACGACGTCGAGGCCGAGCACGTTGGCTACGGCATGGTGCTTGGCCCGGATGGCCGTCCTTTCAAGACTCGTGAGGGTGGCACAGTGTCGTTGTCGGATCTGCTCGACGAGGCCGAGACGCACGCGGCCCCGAATATCGCCTTGGCTGCCATTAAATACGCCGACCTGTCCAACGGCTTGCAGAAGGACTATGTTTTTGACGCTGAGCGGATGGTGCAGACCACCGGTGACACTGGCCCATATCTGCAGTACGCTCACGCCCGCGTCTCACAGATCTTGCGCAAAGCGGCCGCTGAGGCCAACCCGAACGTCGATCCTGAGGCTGACCTGGATGCGATGGATTGGGGTCGCATCAGCGTCCTCGACGAGCCAGCCGAGCAACAGTTGGCCCTGTTGTTGTCGAGGTTCGGAGAGATCGTCGAGGTTGTTGCTACCGACCTAACTCCGCACAAGCTGTGCACTTACCTCTACGAATTGGCTGGCGCTTACTCGGTGTTTTATGAGCAGTGCCCGGTGTTGCGTAGTACCGGCGAGGTTCGCGGATCGCGTCTGGCCTTGTGCGCGGCTACTCGTCGGGTGCTTGGCCGAGGCCTTGACCTGCTGGGTATTGATGCCCCAGATCGGATGTGACCTGTCGAGTCCAGAACGGGAATGATCTACCCGAGCTGCCCCCCGGGATCGACGATATCTTGACCATATCGGTGCCGTACACGGTGTGGTGAAAACCCAGAGGTGCTGGGTGGGATTACTTGTTACAGATCCTGGTTGCCGATTTCGTGGCTGAAAAACAATGGCCATGGCCCACAAGAACTGTGAGCCATGGCCATTGTGATTGGCTGATAAACCACCCCAAGGGGTTATCGCCGATGGTGATCAGAATCCCGTTGACGGAAGATCACTTGAGTGGGTCAGCACAGGGGCAACACCGTGATGGATGTAATGAGTCCCGGAGCCACCCTGCGAATGGCCTCCCGAGCGGCTGGTCGACTCATCAGAGGTCGCCCCACTAGTCGGAGCCGGAGCCGGGGTTGGCTTTGGCTTCGGTGTTGGGGTTGGTTTTGGTGTTGGAGTTGGGGTTGGTTTTGGTGTTGGAGTAGGAGTGGGAGTCGGAGTAGGAGTCGGCTTCGGGCAGGAGCAAGCCTTCTTCACAAGGTCGTCCAGAGCCGGCAGTTCTTTCTCGAGCTGCTCAGCAGTCTTGATAGCTTTGTCGGCGGTGATAACGTCAACAATCTGTCGAGTGATGTTCTTCATGAGCTTGGCGGTGTTGAGCGCAAGAAGCGGCTCCTTGGCCAGCCGATCGATAATGCGAGGTGCGATCTGGACTGCAAGGGACTTGTCTATCCCAGCCCTAACCAAGTGGGTGACGATACGCGCATTTAGGATGGGAGAACTGACGATTGCCGTGGCAACGGCAGCGTCGAAACTCCGACCGATGATATGTTCGATGGCTGCTTTCTTGAGGTGCACGCCCCTGCCCACCAGGAGAGCTGCCTGGGCAGCGATCTCGGCCTTAATAGCCTCAGTCTTTGCGATCGGCCCGAGAGCGGGATTGAGCGCAGTTGCGGCAATGGCGACAGCCGTAGCCTTTGCCAACTTCTTGTCAACGCCGGCGGCGACAAGGTTTGCGACCACCGCATCCTTGAATGCCGCTGAATGCAGCGCGTTGGGAATGATTGTCGCAGCTAGAGTGGCTTTGATGCCGAGGTCCACTGCAGCGGCAGCACGCTGGATCTTCGCATCAGTGAGCAGACCCAGCTGGGCTCCGATGAGAGCCTTTAGCTTGTGGTGGTTGATGAGGAGGACGCCCTCTTTTGCCATTTCTTTGGCAATACGCGGCGCTAGAGCCACCGCGTCGGCGGAACTAAATCCAGCCTTAACCAACGCACCGGCAATCGCGGCACGTAGCTTTGCATCGTTGATGACTGCATCACGGCAGTCCTTGTCGATTATCCCCTTTCCATCCGTGGCGATAGCGGCTTGAGCTACCGAGCGTGGCCTATTGGAGCTAGCTTCTGCCTGGGGGGGAGGGGGTGATTGCTGCGATTGATCCGACCAGCGCAGTAGCCGTCGCAGCAGCGACAGCAATTCTTGACCGACGTATTGCTTCTCCTCTTATTTGGGAATCTTATATGGCGGCTAGCGCCTCGGCTAGCTGCTAATCACCACGGTACGACCGTGAGGTGACGTTGGCAAGGGGGGTACGTCCCCAGCTCATGCCGTGTAGAGAATTATCGCCGCAGGCGTAGTTAATTCGCTGGGCTTGGATGATTTTACATGCCACCATGATTGATGGAAATTATTGTATGACGTGCCCGATTGCTCGTGATTCAATGGATTATTGATAGGCCTCGTAAATAGAGCAGCTAGTATGTGTTAGTCGGATAGAGATGGACACGTCGAAGAAGGAATATTATGTCACGGATTTTACTGTGAAGATCGTTGTCGTTGACATACTTGTGGTACTGAGTAAAATGAATTCATCGCCGGTTTGGCTGCGCAGTTTAAGGAGGCTAAGTGCTGCGGAACTGAGCATCCTATGCTTGCGAGGAAGAATATGCCCTGATTTTTAAGAAGGCGTCGGCGCGTACTCGGTGTGCTCTCGAGGTGGCGGCTTACGGATAGGGTGAGCATGTGACGAGTGGATCCGATATGGGGCATAAAGAGTCCGTAAAAGATGCGGATCGGATGGTGGGTCATATATATGAGTATCCGGGGGTCATCGGTCGGTAGTGGAGGAACTGGCTGAGTATGCCGACGTTCCGGTTTTAATGGTTTGACTGACGAGTTTCATCCGACTTGGGTGTGCGTTGATGCTTTGACGATGCGCGAGCACGCCGAGAATCGTATGCACATCATCAAGGTCGTCTTCGTTGCGTCGCTAACCTGGGGGATCTTGAGAGGTAAGCAACCAGAATTTTGACTAGATGGGGTGGGGATCTCTGCTGCGATGTGGTCAACAGATGATGGCCGAGAATCGGCGTTGGCTTTGCAGTCGGTGGCTGACAGGGTGGGTCTCTACCGCTGGATGTACTGGGCTGAGTCTCAGGCTATGGAGCTGGTTTGATAGTGAGAACGAGTACCAATAAGATGGTATCGTCAAGGATGTAGAAGGTTATGAAGGTCAGGAACTCGTTGCGATTTCTGAAGAACCAGCCCGGCTCCCAGGTGGTGCGCCGTCATGGTCGCGTCTACGTCATCAATAAGAAGAACCCGCGGCTGAAGACCACCCGTCAAGGCTGAACAGGTGAAAGTGACGATCGCCCGTCCTCTGTGGGCGGGCGATGCGTAAGTCAGCATGGTTGCGGCGTGATGCATCTGGCATCGACGAGATTCACGTGCATGAGTTTGCCGATACTGCCGCGTTTAGTTGTGAGTACGGAGACCGCCTCGATGAAGAGGATGGCGCCACCGATCGATGCAAAGATTCCGACCGACGTCTTGCCGAGAATGGACAAGATGAAAGCCAGGCCGATAACGAAAGTGTGACCGCGCCCAGCCGGGCGACCCGTCGAATCTACCCAGGCAAGCTGTCGGGAGTTCGTTCCAGGGGAGACGCCAAGGCGTCCCACGAGCGATATCAGTACGTAGCCGACGTTAATTCCTAGCAGGAGTGCGCTGCCTGCGGGGTGAATGGCCTGCTCAATGGCCGATTTTTGGTCGACGTGGTTGAACTCATACCCGAGTGTGGCGCCGCTGAACAAGCCCCATCCTGCCAGCGTAAGCAGGCCTACCCACATGGCATCACCCAGCAAGGCCATGAAACGTTGCCCCTGAGTCACGGGTACCGGCTCGCCGGTGGGGAGTTTCCGCTCCCTGCGAATCTTGTAGATAAGCGTAGGAACAAGAAGAACTAAGAAGATCGCAACCGAAATGAAGGTAAGGATGAATTCTTGCTTGGTCATGAGTTCCTTTCATCCGTGGTCATGGCATCCACCATGCCGTGGCGGAAGGTCGTCGCGCATCGTTCCGCGGCACGAAAACCGAGTGATACGTGGGGTTGAGTGCGTGACTAACCAGGACCCCGCAGATATTCGCCCCTCTACTCCGACGAACGATCCCTAGTTCTCACGTGGCCTCAGTCAGCGTCCCTCGCCTTCTTGGCAGCTTTGACGACCTCTTCCTCGGTGGCGTCAGGATGCTCTAGACGCCACTGGGCCTGCCAGGCCGCACCGATGATGCCAGCTCGATTCAACAACTGGGCGGGCACCATCGGCGTCTCGAGCTTGAGGTACTTGAAGAACTTCTTATGGTCCTTAGAGATACCGCCACCGACGACAAAGAGATCGGGGGAAAAGAGCATCTCGACGACCTCGTAGTAACGCTGCAGACGCTTGGTCGCCCAGTCCTTGTAAGACATGTGCTTGCGATCCTTAACCGAGGAGGCAGCGCGCTTCTCGGCGTCGTGACCATCAATCTCGAGGTGCCCAAGCTCGGTGTTCGGCAGCAGGATGCCGTTATTGATGACGGCAGAGCCGATGCCGGTGCCCAGAGTGGTGAGAACGACAACGCCAGGTACTCCCCTCGCAGCGCCGTAGTGGACCTCGCCCACACCTGCGGCGTCGGCGTCGTTAAGAACGGTCACTGGGCGGCCGAGAGCGTCACTAATATATTTCTCGGCGTGCAGGCCGGCCCAACCCTGATCGAGGTTAGCGATGAAGGGAATGACGCCGTGGCGTGCCGGGGCGGGGAAAGAGATGCCAACCGGCCCGTCACCGATGGTGGGGGCGAAATTGTCGACGATCTCACGCAGCACGGTAACGATGTTCTCGGGGGACGACTTCTCCGGGGTGGGAATGCGAAGCCTCGGTTCGGCAAAGTCTCCGACCTCGAGGTCAACCGGGGCTCCCTTGATCCCGGAACCACCAACGTCAATTCCCAGTACCTTATTCATGGTGGACAAGCGTAACGGTAGATGGTTGGTGCGGGGGAGACTCGGGTGACAGTTCCCGGCCACGGGCGGCACGGGCGGATCCATCTGACCGACGGCGAAGGCCTGGGCGTCCATGGCGTCGAGGTGGGGACAGGAGACCGTCACTGGGCCAGACGAGGTATGCACGTCGATATCAGCCAAGCCGAGTTTGCGTTGTATCGGCCCCTGGGACAGTCTTACCGACTGCGACCGAGCATGAGGAACGACGCTGACGGTCCAGGTAAACAACCCCTGCGCGTCACGACGACCTCCTCGTCGAACCCCCAGCCGACGATTCTCTAATCAAACCACCGGAACCACCGCGCTCGTTTCGGAATCCCATGGAGGGGCACTGCGTCTAGTCGGAACCTAGGCCACAGGGCGTCAAGGGCGGCGCGTACCTGCTCATCATCGCCGATCGGCAACAGTACCGTTGATTGTTCGACTTCGGGCAGCTTGATTCCGCCAAGTACCGTCATCTTGATACGTGACATCCCAAGCGGCCGCCACAGCAGCGGCTGCAATAATCATCCAGCCTCGCACGAGTGGAGTCGCCCAGTGGGGACGTTGCTCAACAACCTCTTCGCCGCCCCGCGCTTCGCTGGCCCTCTGTTCGATCACAGCGCCGCGTCCTTGCCTTCGGCCAGTTCCGTCATGCGGTCGCGTAACGCACGAGCCTCCTCGGATGGCAGCCCGTCAATGGAGGCGCCGGTGGCTGTGATGGCGACGACCCCCGCCCATCAAGTGACGAAAACTCCCAGCACGACGGCGAGGACGACCGTGAGGGCGCTCCAGGTCAGACAGACCATGAGCCTTTTGACGGTCACGTAGTTTTTGGAGACCGGATGCCATTACGCCTCCGGTGGGCTAAAAGTTCGTCCACGTTAGTGGGCTCTAACAAGGGACGATGCCGGCCCCAAGACCATACTTGGGGCCGACACGTCAGCGTGCATGCTGTGGCGACTTCATGCACGCTCACCGCGCGCCGCAGCGAATGTTCGACTCGTCGCGGCGCGCGTCACCGACTGCCGGTGGCGTGGGCATTGACCTCATAAGAGGTATTGGTGGCCTCGAAGAAGTTCACAACCTGCAAGGTGTCATTGGCCGTGGCCATCCACTTGGCAGGGTTAACTACGCGGTATTCTGGCTCGAATCCGAGTTCTTCGAGACGACGATCTGCCAGGTATTTGACATAGTCATTAACGTAATCAGCGTTCATTCCGAGGATCCCCCGCGGGAGCATGTCACGGTTATACTGCTCCTCCATCTCGACTCCCTGAACGATCATATCGTGGATCTCGGCCGCGAACTCGTCGGTGGCGATTTCGGGGTTTTCCTCCAGCACCGTCAGAATGAGGTTCATCCCGAATTTCAGATGTAAGGATTCGTCACGGACCACCCAGTCGATGAGGGAACCGAAGTTGCGAAGGAGGTTCCGCTGACGGAACGACAATGCGACCATAAAGCCGGAGTAGAACCAAATCCCCTCGAGGATAATGTTGTAGGCAATCAGGTTGCGCACGAAGTCCTGCTTACCCTCGACGGTGGTGATATCAAGAGTCTGCTCGGTCATCCGCTTGATGAACGCCACCTCGAAAGCTTCCTTGCGAGCCATTGAGGGGACGTGGATGTGGGATCGGTAGGCCTCGTCGCGGTCAATCGGGAAGGTTTCGAGGACATACTCGAAGGCCATACAGTGGTTGGCCTCCTCCCACATCTGCTTGGCCAGGTATAGGTGGCACTCGGCAGCGTTGACATAGGGGTAGACCCCAAAAGCCAGCGCTTTGTTGACGAGCAGCTCATTGGGGTTGAAGTAGCTCATGAGGTGGGTCAAGGCATGGTGCTCGTCTGGGGTCATCCGGGCAAAGTCGGCAAGGTCCTCATCGAGCTGAATCTCGTTGGGAAACCACGTGTTTGCCACAGCCTGGTTGTAGAGGTCGTACGCCCAGGAGTAGGTGACGGGCTTGAGTAGCAGCCCCTCTTGGATTCCAGAACCAAGGATCATCGGTGTTCTCGCTTTCAGCGGGCAGTATGGTCAATCACTGGCAGGACTCGCACTGTTGGCGCTCCTGGGGGTCAACAGGGCAGGAGGCGCCGTCGATAAGGTCGAGGGAGACGACGGGCTCCACGCTCGCATTGAGCGTTTCGGTAACCGGTTTCCTGATCGTCGCGGCACCTGAGGCCCGACGCACCGCAGTGGCGAATCCGCGACGTGGGCCGTTCCGACGCCCGGCGGCCTTGTTAACGGCCACCGTCGACTGCTCGGCGGTGTGGCGAGGCAGCATGTGCAGGTAGTACGTCGTTTTGACACCCATTCGCCAAGCTGCGGTGTAGAGGTCCTCCATGTCACCGACCGACCGCGAGGCCAGGTAGATGTTGCGGCTAATGGCCTGATCCACCCACTTCTGCGCCCGAGCGGCCACGTTGAGGTAGGCCATCGGGTCCAGGGTGAAGGAGGTGCGGTAAAGACGACGCAAGGGCGCCGGAATTGCCTCAATCTCGCTGGGATCACCCTGACGACGCAGCAATTCCTCGCGGATCGTCTCCCACAGGCCCAGATCCTTGAGGTCCGCCACGAGATTGCGATTAACCTCGAGGAACTTCCCGGCCGAGGTGGTTCGGGAGAACATCTGGGAGAACTGCGG
>OKIM01000350.1_pt1 | contig 10418 bp, 9 predicted proteins | sample 1612191 | NCBI WGS metagenome assembly OKIM01 (sample SAMN04436781, study PRJEB24849) | human gut metagenome | biome: human gut; feature: NICU; material: stool | host: Homo sapiens | place: USA: Saint Louis, MO | collected 2011-03-31 | reverse complement strand
GCAGGATTGGCACGACGCCCAGGGCGATGAAGGACGGCAGCAGTAACGCCCCCAGGTAATTGGTACATTAGATATACAGGTGGACGATATTACCACTGACTCACGTACAGCTAAAGAGGGAAGTCTATTTGTAGCATCTAAAGGATATACGGTAGATAGTCATAAGTTTTGTCAAAATGTAGTAGATCAAGGTTGTGGTATTGTTGTTGTCAATAGAGAACTCGAACTTAAAGGTAATGTGACGCAAGTCGTTGTTCCCGATACTTTACGTGTTGCAAGTCTATTGGCACATGAATTATACGAGTTTCCTAGTCATCAACTGACGACATATGGTGTTACGGGGACGAACGGTAAGACATCGATTGCAACTATGATTCATTTAATTTATAGAAAATTGAATAAAAATAGTGCATATCTAGGTACGAATGGATTTCAAGTTAATGAAACAAAAACAAAAGGTGCGAATACAACACCAGAAACAGTAGCATTAACAAAAAAGATCAAAGAAGCAGTTGATGCCAATGCAGAAGCAATGACGATGGAAGTTTCTAGTCATGGATTGGCCTTAGGTCGACTTAGAGGCGTAGAGTTTGACGTTGCTATCTTTTCAAACTTGACTCAAGATCATTTAGACTTTCATGGAACTATGGAAGCATATGGACATGCTAAATCGTTATTATTTAGCCAGTTAGGTGAAGATTTGTCTAAAGAAAAATATGTTGTATTAAATAATGATGATGACTTCTCCGATTATTTAGCAAGTGTGACACCCTATGAAGTATTTACATATGGTATTACTCACGAAGCACAATTTATGGCTAAAAACATTAAAGAATCATTGCAAGGTGTAGAATTTGAATTTTGTACTCCATTTGGAAGTTTTCCAGTTAAATCTCCTTATGTAGGTAGGTTTAACATTTCAAATATTATGGCTGCTATGATTGCGGTTTGGAGTAAGGGAACAAATTTAAATGAAATTATTAATGCTGTTACTGAGCTTGAACCTGTAGAGGGGCGCTTAGAAGTACTTGATCCATCACTTCCTATAGATTTGATTATAGATTATGCACATACAGCTGATGGTATGAATAAACTGATTGATGCTGTACAACCATTTGTTAAACAAAAGCTAATCTTTTTAGTAGGTATGGCTGGGGAAAGAGATTTAACGAAAACACCTGAGATGGGGAGAGTAGCATGTCGAGCAGATTATGTTATTTTTACTCCAGATAATCCTGCTAACGATGATCCTAAAATGTTGACAGCTGAATTAGCTAAAGGTGCAACGCATAACAATTATATAGAGTTTGATGACCGTGCAGAAGGTATTAGACACGCGATTGATATTGCTGAACCAGGTGATATAGTTGTTTTGGCCTCAAAAGGTCGAGAGCCTTATCAAATTATGCCTGGTCATGTTAAAGTCCCACATCGCGATGACTTAATTGGCTTAAAAGCAGCATATCAAAAATTTGGTGGTGGACCTCTTGAGGATTAAATCACTTCAGTTTCATGGAATGATGATAAACGTATATCATTATCATTCTAATGATTTAATCATGTTAGCTATTCCAGAACTTTTTTGGTCCATTGAGTTATCCAAAGAGTTAGATGCAAATCAGCTATATGAGGAATTAGTGATGCAATTATTCAATTTGTTGACTGAAGTTGAAGCAGATACATTGGCAAGTAATATAACTGATTTGATTAGAAATGAATCCAAAGGAGAATGATAAATGAATTTAAAAGAAGAAATAGAGTCAAGAAAGACATTTGCCATCATTTCACACCCCGATGCTGGTAAAACAACTTTAACTGAAAAATTGTTGTATTTCAGTGGAGCGATTCGTGAAGCTGGGACAGTTAAAGGGAAAAAGACGGGTAAATTTGCAACAAGTGATTGGATGAAGGTAGAACAAGAACGTGGTATCTCAGTTACAAGCTCTGTAATGCAATTTGATTATGATGATTATAAGATAAATATTTTAGATACGCCCGGGCATGAAGATTTTTCAGAGGATACGTATCGTACATTAATGGCAGTAGATAGTGCAGTTATGGTTATTGACTGTGCAAAAGGTATAGAACCACAAACATTAAAATTATTTAAAGTTTGTAAAATGCGAGGTATCCCTATTTTTACATTCATCAATAAATTGGATAGAGTAGGGAAAGAGCCATTTGAATTACTTGATGAAATAGAAGAAACACTTAATATTGACACTTATCCAATGAATTGGCCTGTTGGTATGGGACAAAATTTCTTTGGTATTATTGATAGACACTCTAAAACGATTGAACCATTTAGAGATGAAGAAAATTTATTACATTTAAACGAAGATTACGAACTTAAAGAAGAACACGCGATAAAAAATGATAGTGCATTTGAACAAGCAATTGAAGAAATGATGCTTGTCGATGAAGCGGGTGAAGCATTTGATAATGAAGCGTTACTGAACGGTGAATTAACACCTGTTTTCTTTGGATCGGCATTAGCAAACTTCGGCGTACAAAATTTCTTAAATGCATACGTTGATCATGCGCCAATGCCTAATGCGAGACAAACTAAAGAAGAGGTTGATGTTAGTCCATTCGACATAGATTTTTCTGGGTTTATCTTTAAAATTCAAGCCAATATGGATCCAAAGCATCGTGACAGAATTGCATTTATGCGCGTGGTAAGTGGTGCGTTTGAAAGAGGAATGGATGTAACCTTACAAAGAACTAATAAAAAACAAAAAATAACTCGTTCCACATCATTTATGGCTGATGATAAAGAAACTGTTAATCATGCTGTAGCAGGCGATATTATTGGTTTGTATGATACAGGTAACTATCAAATAGGCGATACTTTAGTTGGTGGTAAGCAGAAATATAGTTTCCAAGAGTTACCACAATTTACTCCAGAAATATTTATGAAGGTTTCTGCCAAAAATGTAATGAAACAAAAGCATTTTCATAAAGGGATTGAACAGCTTGTTCAAGAAGGTGCAATTCAATATTATAAAACGTTGCACACAAATCAAATTATCTTAGGTGCTGTGGGTCAATTACAATTTGAGGTGTTTGAACACCGCATGAATAATGAATATAATGTAGATGTGGTTATGGAACCAGTTGGACGTAAAATTGCGCGTTGGATTGAAAATGAAGAAGATATTAAAGATAATATGAATACTTCTAGATCAATTTTAGTAAAAGATAGATACGACAATTATGTATTCCTATTTGAAAATGAATTTGCAACGCGTTGGTTTGAAGAAAAATTCTCTGATATTAAACTGTATAGTTTATTATAATTGAATGTTTAAACATATCACTATTCGGGCACACCATAGTATATGAAAAATGTTTATATTGCTATGCAGTGTCATAGTATGTATACTGAAAATAACAAATAAATACCTATGACAAAACTGTCAGAGGGGAGTAACTTGAGAATAGTTATTGAATGCATTTAAACTGATAATAACTATTCAACACTTTGTCGTCATTACGAAGATAAGTCTTCCGGTAAAGTGGGCAAAAATATTGCTAAGTGAGACCTTTGCTATTAAATTAGCATAGGTCTCTTTATTTGTATTTAAACTAAAAGGAGTTGTCCACAATGGATCCGAGTTTGATTTTACCTTATTTATGGGTACTTTTAGTACTTGTATTTTTAGAAGGATTATTAGCAGCTGATAATGCAATTGTAATGGCGGTAATGGTTAAACATCTACCACCTAAACAACGTAAAAAAGCACTTTTTTATGGCCTATTAGGTGCATTCATTTTTAGATTTATTGCTTTATTTTTAATAAGTATTATTGCAAACTTCTGGTGGATACAAGCAGCAGGTGCTGTTTACTTAATCTATATGTCTATTAAAAATTTATGGCAATTTTTCCATCAATCAAATGAAAAACATCATAAAGAAACAGGAGACGAACATCATTTCGATGAAACAGGCAACGAAAAAGAAGTAGGCCCTAAATCTTTTTGGGGAACAGTATTTAAAGTTGAATTCGCTGATATCGCGTTTGCAATTGATTCGATGCTTGCCGCATTAGCCATAGCCGTTACATTACCAAAAGTTGGCATACATTTTGGTGGTATGGACTTAGGCCAATTTATTGTTATGTTCCTTGGTGGAATGATAGGTGTCATCTTGATGAGATTTGCAGCAACTTGGTTTGTAGAATTGTTGAATAAATATCCAGGACTTGAAGGTGCTGCGTTTGCAATTGTAGGTTGGGTAGGTATTAAACTTATTATAATGGTACTTGCACATCCTGATATTGGCGTTTTACCAGAAGCATTTCCACATAGTGCTTTATGGCAAACAATCTTCTGGGTAGTATTAGTTGGCTTAGTTTTAATAGGATGGTTAACTTCAGCAATTGGCAACAAGAAAAAAGGTAATCAAAAATAATTTGATTGATATGCTAGAACCTTTGCTTAATAATAATTTAAGTGGAGGTTCTTTTTATTTTAATTTTTATTAGAACATTGCAGTTTTATAGTTAAAATATTAAACTTTAGATTATAAACGAATTTAAAATGATGATGATATATAGTATTAAAATAACTTGAATTTTACAGATAAAGAATGAGTTAAAGAAACTATAGGAGTGGTCTTCTAGTGGATAACAATAAAAAACAAGTCATACCACGCAGTCAATATCGACGTAAAAGACGTGAATACTTTCATAACGTAGAGCGAGAAGAGCGCATAAGACGTGAGAAAATAGAGAAGGAAAATCAAGCTAAAAGAGAACAACATCAAACTAAAGTCAATGAGGAACGTGTTAAAGATAATTTGAGAAAAGCAAGAATAGAGAAGCTGACACAAGAAGAAATACATCAACAACGTGATGATAAAAGTTATAAACAAAAAACTTTAAATCAAAATAATCAAATGAATAAATCTAAAGACGACGATAATAAAATTGGAGAAGAAAGTCTACATGATGTGCGAGTTTCAAGTGATACCTCCACTTTACCGCATCAAAATAAGTCAATAAAAGACTATGATGATTCTGGAAACGAAAGTAAACAACATACTAAATTGACTTCAAAGGAATCTATGCTAGGCGTAAATTCTAATCATACTGAGCAAGATTCAAGAAGTACACAACCATATTCTTCAAAACATAGCTATTCACAACCAAAAGATAAAGACAACGATAATACTCAACAAGCGCAATTTCTTAAAAAAGAAGACAAACAACGTAACAGAGCCGAAAATATAAAAAAAGTTAATGAATTTAAACAATTGGTGGTAGCTTTCTTTAAAGAACACTGGCCTAAAATGTTAATTATTATCGGTATTATAGTATTACTTTTAATATTAAATGCCATATTCACTACAGTTAATAAAAATGATCATACAAATGATAGTGCATTTAACGGTACAGCTAAAGATGAAACAACAGCGATGAAAATTGCTGAAAACTCTGTTAAGTCAGTTGTAACTGTCGAGAATGATTTGTCTAATGACACGACTGTGTCTGATAACAAAAATGAATCTGATAATGAGATAGGATCAGGTGTCGTCTACAAAAAAGTGGGCGACTCTATTTATATTTTTACTAATGCACACGTTGTCGGTGATCAAGAAAAACAAAAAGTAACATATGGTAATGATAAATCTGTGACAGGTAAGGTAATTGGTAAAGATAAATGGTCTGATTTAGCAGTTGTAAAAGCTAAAGTTGCTGACGAAAATATTAAACCAATGACTATGGGGGATTCTAATAATATTAAATTGGCTGAACCTATTTTAGTTATAGGCAATCCTCTAGGCACAGACTTTAAAGGAAGTGTTTCTCAAGGTATTGTGTCTGGACTCAATCGTCATGTACCTGTGGACATTGATAAAAATGATAATTATGATGCTTTGATGAAAGCTTTTCAAATTGATGCGCCTGTGAACCCAGGAAATTCAGGTGGTGCTGTGGTCGATAGAGACGGTAGACTCATAGGTATAGTTTCTTTAAAAATTGATATGCATAATGTAGAAGGAATGGCTTTTGCGATACCTATTAATGATGTACGTAAGATTGCGAAAGAATTAGAGCATAAAGGTAAAGTGAACTACCCCAATACTGAAATCAAAATCAAAAATGTTGGTGACCTTGACGATTCTGAACGTAATGCAATCAACTTACCAGCTAAAGTGAATCATGGTGTATTAATCGGTGAAGTGAAAGAAAATGGTTTAGGAGACAAAGCAGGTTTAAAAAAAGGTGATGTAATAGTAGAATTAGATGGTAAGAAGATTGAAGATAACTTACGATATAGACAAGTCATATATAGTCATTATGATGATCAAAAAACAATTACTGCTAAAATTTATCGAAATGGTGCGGAGAAAAATATTAAAATCAAATTGAAATAAATGTTGAGGTGAAAATCATGTCAGTTTTAAGTCAGCTGCTTAAAAAATCTAGCCCTCAACAAGGGATTATACTCTATTATCTATTTGCCATCGTCGTTGCATTTTTATTATTAAATTTGCCATATGTTCATAAACAAGGGGTTGAGGTTAATCCAATTGATACACTTTTTGTAGCTGTATCAGGTATTAGTGTTACAGGATTATCACCAATTACTATAGTCGACACATACTCAACCTTTGGTCAAATTATCATACTTATTATTTTGAACATCGGTGGTATAGGTGTTATGGCTATTGGAACCATGCTTTGGGTTGTTTTAGGCAAACATATTGGAATTAGAGAACGACAACTCATTATGTTAGATAATAATAGAGATACTATGAGTGGAACGGTTAAACTGATTTTAGAAATTGTAAGAACAATTTTTATTATTGAGTTTATAGGTGCACTCTTACTCGCGTTCTATTTTTATCGGGATAATCCTGATTTAAAAAACGCATTAATGCAAGGCATTTTTGTGTCAGTATCTGCTACGACTAACGGTGGTCTTGATATTACTGGTGAATCTTTAGTTCCCTATGCAAAAGACTATTTTGTACAAACAATAGTAATGTTCTTAATTGTGTTAGGATCTATAGGCTTTCCAGTTTTGTTGGAGTTAAAAGCATATATAAAGAATCGAGTAACTAATTTTAGGTTCTCATTATTCACAAAAATAACGACAACAACGTATTTATTCTTATTTTTATTCGGCGTTATTGTTGTATTAATATTAGAACATAGCAATGCATTTAAAGGATTGAGTTGGCATCAATCATTATTTTATGCATTGTTCCAATCATCAACGACCAGAAGTGCAGGTTTGCAAACGATAGATGTGTCACATTTCAGCGACGCAACAAATATTGTAATGGGATTATTGATGTTTATAGGATCATCTCCCAGTTCTGTAGGAGGTGGAATCAGAACAACAACATTTGCTATTTTAATTTTGTTTGTTATTAATTTTAATAATACTGGTGACAAAACAGGTATTAAAATTTTCAACAGAGAAGTACATATTATGGATGTACAAAGATCATTTGCCGTATTTACTATGGCGTCATTAATTACATTTATTAGCATGATTATTATATCTGCCACTGAACAAGGCAAGTTGTCCTTTTTACAAATTTTCTTTGAAGTAATGTCTGCGTTTGGTACATGTGGTTTAAGCTTAGGTGTGACAAGCGATGTCAACGACATTACCAAGGCTGTATTAATGATATTAATGTTTATAGGTCGTGTAGGACTTATTTCATTCATTATTATGTTAGCTGGACGTAAAGAACCCGAAAAATATAGCTATCCTAAAGAACGTATACAAATTGGATAGTCAATACACTATTAGCAAAGACATACGTGCACCTTTGCTAATAGTTTTTTTATTTAGAATGATATCAATGCGATAATAGTTTTATAACATTTAATGAATGGTACATGTTACACTAAATTCAAGGAGAGGAGTGGCTCTATGGAAAAAAATGAAAATAAAATAGTTGATGTGATTGCAACTTCTGATATGCATAGTCACTTCTTAAATGGTGATTATGGCTCAAACATTTATCGGGCTGGTACTTATGTTAATGAAGCTCGAAAAAATAATGAAAATGTCATATTACTAGATAGTGGGGGAAGTTTGGCGGGATCACTTGCAGCATTTTATTACGCCGTTGTAGCACCATATAAACGTCATCCTATGATTAAGTTGATGAATGCAATGCAGTATGATGCTAGTGGAATTAGCCCTAATGAATTTAAATTTGGATTATCTTTTTTGACACGTTCAGTTGCACTCTCAAGGTTTCCTTGGCTATCAGCAAATATAGAGTATACTGTTACTAGAGAGCCATATTTTTCTACGCCTTATACAATCAAAATGTATTCAGATTTGAAAATTGCTATCGTAGGTTTAACATCAGATGGATTAATGAAGAACGAGTACGCAGAAATGGAAGAAGATGTCTGTATTGAGAAGACTTTGGTTTCAGCTAAACGTTGGATTAGATACATACATGAAGTTGAAGAACCAGACTTCCTTATTGTTATTTATCATGGTGGGTTAAATAAAATTAGTAGTGCCAATAAAAGAAATGAAAAAAATGCAAACGAAGCTGAAAAAATTATGGAAGAACTTGGTGTTATTGATGTAATTATTACCGCTCATCAACATCAAACAGTAGTTGGAAAAGATCATGGAACTATATATGTTCAAGCAGGTCAAAATGCTGAGGAATTAGTACATCTTTCAATTAAATTTAAGAAACGTACAACTTCTTATGAGATTGAGCACATCGACTCAAAAGTTATTGACTTAAATGATTACCATGAAGATGAGCAATTATTAAAAGAAACATATTATGATCGTAAGGCAGTCAAACACTGGGCAAATTCAGTAGTTTCAAACAAAAACAATGGCTTAACAGTTCAATGTATTGAAGATATTATTTGTAAGCCGCATCCTTTTACTCAATTATTACATGATGCAATTAGATTAGCCTATAATTATGATATTTCTTGTGTGCATATACCTAAGAATGGTGAGGAAGGGTTAAAAGGAACTATAAGAAATAGAGATATATACGATGCATACCCTCATCCAGATAAACCTATAGATATCACTGTCAAAGGTAAAAATATCAAAGATATACTTGAATACAGTTATGCGCATATTGATTTTAATAAGCGACAATTAAGTATGACAATGATAGATGAAACGTTATTTACAGTTTGGCAAGGGTTTGATTATTGTATAGACATGTCACAATCACCGTTTAATAGAGTTAAATTAAATGGTCTAAATGAAGAAGATTCGTATAGAATAACAATGACAGATTATTGTTATAGAAACTACAAAATGTATTTACAAGAAGCTATCGTTCACGACACATATTCGGAAACGATGGGTGGATTGATTAGAAAAAATTTAAAATGTGACATGTATTCTGTGAAATTAAATCATAATTTTAAAGTTTATTAATCTTCCTCGTACTATTTATAACGGTGTATGTGTAACTTTTTCTTTAATTAATTTAAAAAAGCATTTCTTAGCTCAAATTCATGAGTCTAAGAAATGCTTTTTTTATCCGTGGAATATCAATAATAAAATGATAGCCACAATTTGACCAATTGTAGTCGTAGCAATACGTCTCGTATATTCATAGCTAAGAGATAGAATGAATTGAGCTACAAAAATAAAGAATACAATCCACCAATTATCTAAGTATATAAATAATGAACTTGAACATATTGCAACAATTAAAATGCTAGCCCATTTCGGTAAGTTATATTTTATTAATTCCTTTTGTAAAACAGTTCTCATATATAATTCATGACAAGGTATCACAAATAATAAAGTAACGAGCATTTGCCATTTAAAGTAGACACCCGTTCGTGATAATTCTTTGATTAAAGATGCGTATGATAATTCTGATGAAATAAGTGAAAAAATTAATTGTATAATAATAAGTGCGACACTCGTTATTATACCCATGCCTATGGAAGTTAATAATCGTTTAGATGCAATGTCTCTTTGGTAAAAAACATAACTTATTCCAGCTATTAACATAATGCCAGTATATAAATACCAGTATTCTTGATGTTCTCCCCACATCACAAATAATATTGCGTGAAAGATGATGAAGCTTATAACAAACCAAATCAAAGCTTTAGAAACATTTTTCATTTTAATTAACCTTCTTGATCAACGATTTTGTATCGCTTATGATTGATAACTGTCTTTTCCGGTAAATCTAATTCATTAAAATTATCCATAATAGTTAAATCTACAATAACAGAGTTATCATTAATCTTCTCGACACGGCCTCTTAAACCGTCATAAAATTCTACTATATTACCTACTTCTGCAACAGTCATTACGAGTCCTCCCTTAAATCATAGCTAGATTATATTGTACTAAAATTTACTTGACAAATAAACTAATTTCTATGAAAAAGAAGTGAACTAAAAGAAAATTATAAAATGTCATTCATAAAT
>OKIM01000341.1_pt1 | contig 10772 bp, 11 predicted proteins | sample 1612191 | NCBI WGS metagenome assembly OKIM01 (sample SAMN04436781, study PRJEB24849) | human gut metagenome | biome: human gut; feature: NICU; material: stool | host: Homo sapiens | place: USA: Saint Louis, MO | collected 2011-03-31 | reverse complement strand
TGCCTTTGCAAGTGGTGGTGGGGTTTACCCGGTAGATTAGGTGGATGATGGCGTACCCGTTTTTCAGGGATAGTTTCGCGGCGTTTATTTTTGCCCCCTGGTAGCGGTTAAAGAACCAGTCTGGCAGGTCGATTAAGGTCTTAAAACGCTTCTGAAAGGTGAGGGTGGATAGGGTTAGCAGGTTGCCTCTTAGGGCCATGATCCGCCGGTCATAGTTAATCGTTTGCTTTCTGCGGACGGACTTTAATTGCCATCTTTTGTGTTTATTGTTCGAGTTCCAACTTTTTACTGCCCCGGCTGCATCTCTTAAGGCTATACAAACAAACTGGGCAGGAAGATCAGGGTACTTTTTCCTTGCCTTATGGTAAAGGCTTTTTTGCATCCTGGTACGGTTTACGGTCTGATTCTCGTTACACCAGGCGGCTATATCGCCCCAAAGCCGATTATATTCTCCGATTACTTTTTGGAATAGTTCCAGGTCTGCTTCGTCCATGTCCACTCGCACGCTAAGGGTGCGTTGGTGCAGAATAGAGCCGGTATTCATAGAATCAATGATACCATGTATCATATGGAAATACATAGTAATTCTCACCAGGTTTTCGCGCTTGGATACCATATTGTTTTTTGTACTAAGTTCCGCCGCCCTATCTTAGAAGCAGGAGTGGGAGTTACCTGCAAAAACATTATTGCCGAGGTTTGCGCCGCTTACGGGTGGGGGCTTGAGGAGATAGAAGTAATGCCAGACCACGTACATATCTTCGTTACCGCCGATCCGCAAACTAGCCCTGCCGAGATAGCGAAAACCATTAAATCAATATCGGCGGTAAGAATCTTTTACAAGTACCCGAAGATAAAACAACGTAAGTTCTGGGGTAAGGGAATGTGGTCACCTTCCACCTATTTTGGGTCGGTTGGACACATAAGCGAAGACACCGTAAAACGCTATATCCAAAACCAAAAATCAAAAGCGTAAAGCGGTATATCGGAAATCGGAAAGCAATACCGGTAAATGCGTTAATTACGCGCCCACAGGGGATAAGCAGTCCTCACGCGAGGTCTTGAACTTTAGTAGCGTTTTGATGCACTCGAAAATATGAGGTCGCTTGCCCGTTTCGGCATAAATATCCATGCACATTTGCAGAAAATAATTGTAAGTCCACCTGATGCACCCAAGAGTTTCGGCAGCAATTGCTTTTGCTGCCGATTCGGGTATAGGCGGTACTCAAATTTTCGTTTTACGCTATCCATCTATGGCGCGCGTTTTTATCGAAAAACCATGCGCCCTATATAGGTAGCGGAGGGAGCAATGAGTTTCGTACATTTACACACGCATTTTGAAACGTCCTATATGGACGGAACTATCCGGCTAGAGCGCGGGGCAAAGATAGCCGACGAACTTGGCCAAAAAGCTCTCGCGATCACCGATCATGGCACGCTCGCGGGTACTTATAAGCATTTTCTGGCCTGCAATAAGGCTGGTATTAAGCCAATTTTGGGGGTAGAAACTTACCTGGCTATCGGTTCGCGATTTGACCATAGATACCGCGTGGAAGACGGCAAGCAAAAACGCTATGAACACCTTACTTTGCTGGCTAAGAATCGGGCGGGTTGGGAAAATCTGGTCACCTTACAGGCGGCGGCGCATGAGTCTTACTGGTATAAACCAAGGATCGACTTTGACCTGCTTAGCGAGCACAGCGAGGGGCTTATTTGCATGACCGGGTGCCTTGCCGGGCCTTACCTTGGGGAGCTGGCGAAAGTACCGGGCGCAAAGGCTTTGGCCACCGACTTTAAGGCAGAACTTGCCAAGGTGCGAGAAAAACATGATCTGCCGAAAGCGTCTTTAGAAGAACTTATTGCCAGGCTTGCCACTATTGAGACGGATACGGCTAAAAGTGCCGGAAGTAAAGCAATGGCACTGCTCGATGCTAGGGGCGGCAAAGATAGGGCCGTGGCTAACTTGAAGCGGCTGAGAGATATTTTCGGTGAGGAAAACCTAGTCGTAGAACTAATGGAGCACGGGATTGAAAAAGAATCCACTATCGTTCCCCTAGCTGCATCCATTGCCAGTGAGCATGGTATCCGCTGCGTAGCTACCGGGGACGCGCACTACGAAAAAGAGGGCGATGCCGCCATGCACGATGCGTGGCTAGCGTTATCTACCGGGGCGGGGGCAAGGCTCGATAATAAAGACCGGCTAGTTTTCGATGGTGAAGGCTATTTTCTTTGCTCCGAGTCTCAGATGCGGGCGAAAAGAAGCGAGGACTTTTGGGGGCGGGCCGTATCCAACACCGCTGAAGTGGCAAGCATGATTGACGAAGACGTTTTGCCTGAACGCAAACTCTACCTGCCAGCATTTCCTACTCCGAAAGGTAAGACCGAGAAAGAATACTTAGTCGAAAAAGTAAAGGCTGGGGCAAAAAAGCACTACGGGGCAAAACTGCCAGATGAAGTACGCGCCCGGTTGAACAGGGAACTTAAAGTTATTGACCAGATGGGGATGTGTTCGTACTTCCTGATTGTTGAAGACGTGATTTCTTGGGCTAAGTCGGAAGTTTCCGCGAAAGACTGGATCGCGGGCAAGAGGAATAAAAAATCTAAGACACCGATTCTGGTTGGCCCTGGTCGCGGCTCAGTTGGCGGGTGCTTGCTGGCATACTGCCTGGGTATCCACGATACTGACTCGCTTCGCTCCGACCTTATGTTTGAGCGTTTTATTGACCCAAGCCGGGTAGGAATGCCAGACGTTGATACCGATTTTGAAAAGGAACGCCGAGACGAGATTTTGGACTTCCTAGTACTTCGCTGGGGAGCAGGCCACGTACTGCAACTAGGCACCTTATCTACTCGCGGGGTAAAAGACGCGATAGATTCCGGGGCCAGGCTGCTGGGGATCACAGTTAAAGACGCCGCCACATTAAAAGAACAGGTAGTAGATAACATGACCATAGAGGAACTGCTAGACAAAAAGGTAATAGAAGGCAAGGGCTTTAGGAACGCCTTAAATGCCTTATCGCGTAGGGCCGATACCGATAAGTGGATGGAACTATCGAAGTTCTTTTTCGGGCTAGTTAGAGGGGAAGGCATTCACGCTTGCGGAGTAGTAATCTCAGACCAAGACCTAACCAAAATGGTGCCAACCAGGCTAAACAGGGGTTCTACTGCTAGGGATGGAGCGCCGCCAGTAAGCGAATGGGAAGGCAAAGATATTGAAAACTTGGGGCTGCTAAAGCAGGACGTTTTAGGGCTTAGAACGCTAGATATTATCGGCACTTGCTTGACCCAAGCATCCCGTCTAGAGGGCAAAAAGATAACTATTAATGACCTGCCAGACCCGGATGCGCCGGAAGCCTCCCCTGCCTGGGAGCTACTAGCTAAAGGCGATAATGCAGGGGTGTTCCAAGTAGAGTCGGCTTCGGCAAGGGACTTAACCCGCGCGGTTAGCCCAACGTGCCTTGAACATATTTGCGCTATTAACGCTCTTAACCGTCCCGGCCCTATGATGGCTGGTCAGCACGAACTTTATGCCAAGTTGGTTACTAGCGGTGATAAGGCTGATATATCAGACCTAGCGGGGACCAAAGACCAGATACGGGCGGTGGAGTCGATTCTAGGCTCTACTCAAAACCTTGCTATCTATCAAGAACAGTCCATGCTTATAGGCAAGGTGATTGGCGGGTTCGATAATAGCGGGGTAAACCTGCTTCGCCACGCTATCAGTAAGAAAAACAAGGAAGAATTCGCTGAACTTACCCCGCGTTTTCTTGAAGGCGCACAGCAAAAAATCAGCGAAGACGGGAAAGAAAAGGTATCGTTTTCCCATTCCCAAGCTGCCGCGATTTGGCACCTCGTTGAAGGCGGGGCGAACTATTCTTTCAACAAGTCGCACTCAGCAGCCTACGGGATGCTTACCTATCGGTGTGCCTATTTGAAAGCGGTATATCCCGCGCCATTTACCGCTGCTGCACTGATCCATACTGACTTGCCGGATAAACGGCGCTCGCTGCTAGAGGACTTGCAGGGGGTAGAAGCCAGCGCACCTGATATTAACGATTCTGCCCTGCTTCCTAGCGCGAAAGATAATGGCACGGTGCTGCTGGGGCTGGGCGATATTAAGGGGCTAAAGAAGGGCGCAAAGAAACTTCTTAAGGCCCGTAGCGGGGTCCCTTTTGAGTCTATGGAAGATTTTCTAACGCGCGCTAAGCCCACTAAAACGCAGTTAGACGCGCTCACTGAGGCAGGGGCGCTAGACCGTTTCGGGGCAAGGAGAGACACTAATCCGGTAGAAAAATGGGTAGCGGAACTAGGCCGTCTAGGCATTGTTTTAAGCGCCGAAAACCCGCTGAGTGTATATGTAGACCAGGTTCGCTCTTTTGTGGCAGATAACCCGCCTAACCAAGCTGTACCGGCTATTTCTAGGCTAGGGGGGCTATCTCTTGGCGCGCACAGGTCAATTGGGATATGCGAAGCGGTAGAAACAAAACGTATCAAGTCCGGCCTTATGGCAACCTTTACCGTGTCCAACCGTCAAGGAGATAGAGAAAAGATCATTGCCTGGCCAAAAGCCTTTGAAAACCCGATGACCCGTCTAAGTGAGGTGAAGCCTGGAACTATCGCCGTGTTTAATCTGCTGGTGAAGAACGGGTTCCTAGGCTCCGGTAAAGACTACTTCACTGATCGGGCTACCATTTTTCGCCCGGAGGAAGAACAATGACCGCCGATAAATGCTTGGAGAGTTTCGCCTTAGAAGTGATAGATGATTTTGCTACCACCGGCATATGTGCCGATGGTATTGGCATTTTGGTAGATGTTGATGAGGGCTATACCGGCGAGATGGGGTTTACCTGGCCAGACCAGGGCGTACCCTGGGGATTGACAAGCGTAGAGTCTTTCGATGCAGTCCAGAGGCTTTGGCAAGTGATGAATAAGTCCTGGGATAGCGTATTTTTGGTTGCAAACTTGCAGACCGGAAAGATTGAATGCTCGTTCTTTAAGAATGACCAGATGCATCCTTGGCGAAACGGCAGGAACGATTACTTGGGCGCAAAAGACAAGTTCTTGGAGCTATATCACCAGGGTGCTTAATCCTTTCGAGCTAATCTCGTCCTCGAAGCGGGAAACAACGCCTTCCAAAGTGTCGTAGTCGGAGATGTCTAAATCTTCTGGGAAGTCCTGCTCAGCGAGCCAGTAGGCAAACTCGAATATTCGAACAATACTGATAGTGCTTATCCCGTGGTAGTCCCACTTCCAGGCTTCTACGTCAATTTCGGTGCCGTCATCCCGGCGGAAAGTGTAGTCGTGGGTAACACTTCCATCGTGGATAAACTCTTCGTGGTAAATCAATTTAAGTCGCATACCTACTATGTAGGGCGCGCGGGCAAAGTCACAACCTAATTTCTTCCCGTTTCGTCCAGGTATTCATCCAAAACGCCCTCTAGCGTGCTGTAATCGGTAATATCTAGGTCATCGGGGAATTCTTAGTCTTTGATCCAGGCGGCAAAATCGAAAACGTTATCAATGTCTATCGCGTGCAGGTCGCCCCAATCCCAATCCCAATACCAAGTTTCGGCGCGCAGAATATTGTCATTATCACGCTTGAAAATAAGCGTAGTGAACGTGGCTTCTCCCTTAGAAGCACATAGCTCGCAGGTCCCAAAGTCAGTTTCTTCGGTAACAGATTCGTGGTTGATAAGTTTAAGTTTCTTGACACTCCCCACGGATAAGTCCGGGGGATTCTTGCTTCACAGTTGATCGCCTAACCCGAAGGCTCGGTTTTACATCCGCTCCACAAGCGTTACGGCAAAAGATTCTGCCGTGGTTCCCGAGTGTCCCTCGGTACCTTCTAAAATTTTCATTCCCTCCGCCAAAATGTTCTTGGCGGCGTTAATATCCCGATCATGCCTAGTCCCGCAACTTTCACATTTCCAAGATCGAATTTTTAGCGGCATAGTATCTGCTTTTACCCCGCAAGAATGGCAGGTCTTAGAAGACGCAAACCATCTATCCACCTGAACAAAGATTTTGCCTCTTTCCCTGGCTTTGTATTCCAAAAAGCCAAGGATAGTGGCAAAACTTTGCATGGCTATACTTTTTGCGAGGTAATGATTCTTCATCATCCCTTCTACATTTAGGGTTTCGGCGCACACAACTTGGCTCTCGTTGATCAGTTTCGCCGTCACCTTATGCAGATGGTCTTTCCTTTTATTCGCTATCTTCTCATGTACTTTTGCTACCCTGATTCTTTGCTTTTCCCGATTATTCGATCCTTTCTTCTTCCTCGACAGTTTCCTTTGCTCTCTAGCAAGTTTCTTCTCTAGTTTTTTGCTGCCTTCCAGGCTCCCGATCTTTTCACCATTGGAAGTAGTAACCAGGGTTTTAATCCCCAGGTCTATCCCGACAGCTTTACCAGTCTTAGACTTTGGCGGCTCTGGAATATCAGTACAAGTAAACACGATAAAATACTTGCCACTTGGGACTTGTTTGATCGTGGCAGAAACAATCCTGCCCTCCACTGGCCTACTTATCCGGGCTTTAACTACGCCTAGTTTCGGGATAAACACATGGCTACCGTCAATAATTCTTGCCTTGGTTGTCCGGTAGGACTTTCTGGACACCTTCTTTTTCTTAAACTTTGGATAGCCTACGCCCTGGCTCTTTCTTTTGAAAAAGTTATCGAAAGCCCGGTCTAAATCTATAATGGCCTGCTGTAAGGCATTAGAATCAGCCTCAGCCAGCCAAGCAGTATCTTCTTGACCCTTTAGATTCGGCAACATTTTAATACAGTCGAAACAAGATGGCTTTTTGTCTGTTTTCTCGTATGTATCTATACATACTCTTAGGAAAAAGTTGTACACCCACCTGACACACCCAAAGATTCGGTCCAGCAACTGTATTTGCTGCCGGTTCGGATATATCCGGTACTCAAATCCTTTTTTCACACCTACTATGTAGGGCGCATGGGATTTTTGCTTGCACTCTCGATTTAATTTCTGGAATTGTCCGCGCCCTATATACGAGATATGGAAAGAGGATACGAGCACCGGCTTTCAAATAGGTGTTTAAGCCCGCTTCGCTACCCAGGAGGAAAGGCCAAAATAACCCAGTTCATCGCGAACGTACTGGATACTAACAAAATAACCGGCACTTACATAGAACCCTTTGCAGGTGGTGCAGGCGTAGCGCTTAACTTACTCTATGCAGGAAAAGTAAACTCGATAATTATTAACGATCTCGATGACGGCGTTTACTCCTTTTGGAAAACTGCTACCAACGAACCAGGCTATTTGACCAATAAGATTAAAAAAGTTCCCTTCAGCTATGGTGAAAGCAATAATCCAGAAGTTTTAAGCTCATACTGGCAAGCAATCAAAAAACGATATGAAACCAATAGATACCGTGATACCAGGTTGAAGGCATTTGATTTCCTAATGCTAAACAGGATGAATGTTTCAGGAATTATCAATGCTGGCCCTATTGGTGGGATAACCCAGGAAAACAGCTACGATATTTCAGCCAGATTTAACAAACAAACCCTAATAGAGCGTCTTGAACTACTTTATGCCTACAGCGACAAAATAAGAGTAACCAGTTTCGAGGCCAGCCACTTCCTTGATCTTCTGTCACAAGGCTACTTCAACACAACTAGCAACAGTCTGGTTTACCTCGACCCTCCCTACTTTAACCAAGGCAAGAAGCTATACAGCTGTTTCGCTCCTTACATCATCCATTCCCAAATAGCAGACAAGCTACTAAAAGCCCACTGGAAATGGTTACTAACATATGACACGGCTCCACAGATAAGTAAGCTGTACCCCCAAAAACAAGTACAAAAATTCCGGTACAACATCAGGTACTCGGCCAATAAAAAAGGCATTTACCAAGAGTATCTTTTCGCGTGCCACGGCCTTAGCATCGAACCATTTTCAAACGTGCAGTTACTTGAATTCGCTGCCTAATCTCTGTATGTATCTTCCTCGAAGTCCACTACTACTTCTGCTAGATCGTGGTAGTCAGTAACGTCCAGGTCGGCTGGAAGGTCTTGTCTTGCCACCCAAGCAGCAAAATCGGATAGGTTTTCGATGTGTATTCCAAGTCGGTGAGCTTCGACCCAATACCAGGTTTTAGCGCGTAGAGTCTCGCCGTTTTTCTCAAAAATAAGGATAGTACCTTCGGGTGTGGTTTCATGCCCGATCAGTTTCAGGTGCATCACCCCGACTTCTTTCAGATGCTTATATCGTTCATAGTCTTCTACAATGCCCTCTAGCGTGTAATAGTCGGTAATGTCCAGGTCTTCGGGGAATTCTTTGTCCTTAATCCAGGCGGCAAAATCGAACACGTTATCAATGTCGATAGTGAATAGGTCGCCCCAAGACCAATACCATGTCTCAGCGCGCAAGACTTGCCCATCATCTCGCTTGAAAATAAGCGTAGTAAAAGTGGCTTCTCCCGTGTAGGCACACAGGTCGCAAGTTCCGAAGTCGGTTTCTTCAGTCACGGATTCGTGGTCGATCAGTTTTAGTCGCATACCTACTATGTAGGGCGCGGGGTCAAAGTCGCTGATTGGCGCGGATGATTATGCGAAAGTACGGACAGATTTTCTCGCCATCATGAGTGTAAGTGAGGTCTTTGCCGTCTGTTCCTTTGCGAAAGCCTACTATTTGGAACTGGGCGGGGTCGTATTTGTCGAGAAAAGAGATCGGCACGCCCATTAAGCCCAGATAGTCAGATGGTATCGCGTCCACAAACGGCACTTCGATACCGTCCAAGTTGCTGTACCTTGGGTAGCCCTGCTCGCGGATTTTCTTATGTCGGCTTTGCGATATGTTCTCCGCCATCGTTTTAAGCAGTAATGGCTGGTGTCTTTTGTTATGTTCGATATTGGTTAGCCAGCAAGAATTGGCTACCCGTATGAATTGTTTTCCATTGCCGGAGGGGTATCCAAGTTTTGCAGCTTTTCTTTCGTATTCCGCCTTAACTTCCGAGCCTGCTGGAAGTTGAAATACCATATCCTTATTGTTTCCAGTCGCCCCTTTCCAAAGCCTATTTTCCTTAATCAGCGGAAAAATCTCTTTGTAGGTAATCGCGTTCATATTCCCGATAATTGAGAACAACACTTCCCCACCCATTAGCCAGGCGATAAACTCTCTAAGCAGGCTAAACGGTGGGTTGGTGATTACCATGTCGGAACTGTCCCTTAAATCGGTTACTTCTCGGCTGCGAAAATCACCGTCCCCGGCAAGATAAGAAAGCTCGGGAGTACCTGATTTTCCCAAGGTGAGTATTTCCCCGCGTGCGTCAGCCTTGTGGCACGTAGACACCAGTTTTTCTAGCCCAAGGTCGTCAAAGTTACTGACGAAATACTTAGTGAAGTTGCTTTTTTCTGGATCATCGCACGGTAGCAATACAGTTTTTCCGGCGAAAAGATTAGGGTCGCGCTCTAGGTACGCATCCATCTCCGCGATAATGTATTCCATCTGGGTATAGAACTCATCGTTTTTTGCTTTCTTCGCTGCGTGCAGATTCTTGTTGCCCACGCACCGTATGTAGGGCGCACCATCTGACACTTAGAAAACGGTTCTACCAGTGAATATAGCTCAAGTGTCAGCGAGGGGTACCCGAAGTGTCAGAATTAATTTTTTCTGACAGTTCGTCCCCCGCCAACAACACAAGGCATGGGCAATAATTTTGAGAACAAGCATCCCCGCGCTAAAGACGGGAAATTTACTGAGAAAAATCGGGCTGAATCCGGGCTTACCCTGGAACTGGAATCTGCTAATTACCCTGAGCCGGAAAGTAATGTTTCTACCGCCGGACGAAAAATGGTATCCGAGCATTATGACGGGGATATGCTTGTGTGCAGGGTTTTCCGCAATGGCAGCGATGCTGGTGAAGTATTTGAAACTCACGAGTATTATCGTCCCAATGGTCGGGTATGGGTCAGAAGATACCTAGGCGCAAAAAGAAGGGTGCGTTCGCTTAAAACACCGAACGAGGAAATTTTTAACGATGACGGCAGCTTGCGGGCAGTGACTTACTCACCCACTAAAGAGCAGATAGCAGAGCATTTTGCTAACTCTAACGAGAAGGTGGTTTTGGAAAAATCTTACTACGATGACGGCGTACTATATCGCGAAGTATATCTTGACCGCGTAAAAGGAGAATCAATAATCGGGAAGAACACCTACCGGTACAACCCGAACGGTAAGGGACAGTCCGTTGAGTGGGAGGAATACCAACTGTGAGTACTTTCGAGAGCAAACACCCCCGCGCAAAAGATGGGAAATTTACTGAGAAGAACCGGGCTGAATCCGGTTTGCGGCTAGTGCCTGACCTTGCTCCCGAAAGCCAGCCAGAATCCCCGCAAGATAAGCCCTTCCGGGAAACAAGATACGAAAACGGACAAATAAGTTCCAGGACGCGGCTTTTCAGCTTGGTAGAACTGGAATACCATTTCTGGGATAGCGATGATCCTTTACTTTCGGCTGAGAGTTTTCGCAAAGACGGGACTTTGCAGGGTAGGGCTACATGGCATAAGTCCAAAAGCGGTGAGATTTTTGAAATTTCAGAAAACTTTGACGAAAACGAGGTTTTGCGAAGGTCGAGAACGCTTACTCACGGAGGCAGTGTAGCCAGTGTGGATGGCCGTCCAGCCATAGAAGAGTTTTACGAGAACGGGGAAATAAGCTATCGTCAGTGGCAGAAGTTGAACGGCGATTCTACGGAGTGTCGTCGATAAATAACTATTCGATGCGCAAAGTACAACGAAATACCGC
>OKIM01000338.1_pt1 | contig 10847 bp, 8 predicted proteins | sample 1612191 | NCBI WGS metagenome assembly OKIM01 (sample SAMN04436781, study PRJEB24849) | human gut metagenome | biome: human gut; feature: NICU; material: stool | host: Homo sapiens | place: USA: Saint Louis, MO | collected 2011-03-31 | reverse complement strand
CTCATCGAGAAGCCGCTGGCCTACGACACTGCGGCTGCGACTCGTCTGGCTGAGGCCTTTGAGAGCAAGGGTCTGGTGGGCGCGGTCGGCCATATCGAGCGATACAACCCGGCTTTGCAGTCGTTGCGTAAGCGTCTGGAGAACGGCGACCTCGGTGACCTCTACCAGGTGGCTACCCGCCGTCAGGGGCCATTCCCGGCCCGTATCGCTGACGTCGGCGTTGTCAAGGACCTCGCTAGCCACGACATTGACCTCACCGCGTGGGTTACCCAGCGTGAGTTCGAGTTGGTCGCCGCTCGCACCATGTTCAAGGCTGGCCGCGATTACGAGGATATGGTCTCGGCGACTTGCCAGCTCTCGGGCGGGCTCATGAGCAACCACCTCGTCAACTGGCTGACCCCGACTAAGGAGCGTCGCACCTTCGTGACCGGCGAGAAGGGTATGTTCGTCGCGGACACTCTGACCGCCGACCTCACCTTCTACTCCAACGCCAAGGTTGCGACGGTATGGGACGATATCGCTAACTTCCGTGGTGTTGCCGAGGGTGACGTGACCAGATTCGCGATCCCGAAGCCCGAACCACTACGCACCGAGCATGAAAACTTCCGTGACGCGGTGCTGGGCAAGGAATCCGACATCGTGACGATGACCCAGGGCGCCACGGTCGTCCAGGTGTGCGAGGCGATGATCACCTCCGCCGCGACCGGCGAGTTCGTCAAGATCTCCTGACGTAACAGTAGTCGGGCCGGGCCGCTAAGGTCCGGCCCGATTCTCACATCTCTGCTCGATTTTCCCTGCGCCCCGGAGCGGCCAGCTGCCCCACAGGTAGGATGACTCCCATCTTTCGTCTCCATGATTCCCCAGACGGTTCTTCGGCCGTAACATTATTGCGCTCGGTTGCCCCCATCCAATGGTTCAGCGGGGCAGCTGAGGTCATCGTCGCGTGTCTTTTCGTCACCTGCACCTTCGTAACGGTCGCCCAGCCTGTCTTTGATAATGGCGCATGCCAGTTGATGCTCCCGCTGTTTGCTGTAGCGGCACTGGTACTCGAAGCGTTGTGCATCGTGCGGGATGTTCGAGGGGTACCGTCGCCGCGCGAGTGGTCCCGTTCCCTCACTATCGTGACGTGCAGTTTCGTTGCGCTATTGGTATGGGCTGCGGTCTCAATCCCGTTTCACGAACATCTCATCTACGACGATTCCATGGGAGTTACCCGGGATCTTCCGCTATATGCCCTAGTGATGCCTCTGGCGGAGGCGACGGTTACCCTTCTCGTGGCTATTTTCGCGTGCCGGATGATCGCGGTCGGGAACCTTGAAGGTGCGCTGTGGCGGTTGTCGATGCTGATGGCCATCGCTAACCCAATTGACCTTGTTCGTGAGTACGTCGAAGGCAATACCACCGGATGGCGGGTTGCCACCAGACTCGGTGGGGCCGCCATCTGTCACGTCCTTCTCATCCTGGCCCTGGCCGTTGCTGTGGACGCCGTGATACGACACCGCCACCGGATTCTCTCCAGCGTGGCTGCTGTCAGCCATCTTGGCTGTTTGGCAGCATCCGGGTCTCGCGCCGGAACCATTAGCCTGGCACTATTCGTCATCGGGCTGGTATTTTTCGGACGTTCTTACCGGACGCGCAGCCGGAAACAGCGGACCGTCATCGCAATGTTGGGACTCTTGACAGCAGGGGTAGCCATATGGCTAGTGTCGACGGTCCGTTCTGGGTCTCTTGTCGATCCGGCGCGTGCGCGAACCTGGGCATTGGCGGGACGTGTTGTTGTGGATTCGCCGAGCCATTTCTTGGTGGGAACCGGATACGGAACAATCTGGCCGTGGTTCGCTGTCGAGTCCACCTTTATGCCCGAATCATCCCACGGGATGCGCCGAACTCTTTATGGTTACAGCCTCCCACACGCCCACAGCCTCATCGCCCAGGTTGTCGGTGAGCTTGGTGTGATCGGGCTGGCCCTGATTTTGGTCTGCCTGGGAACTGTCATCGCGGTGTGTGTCAAGGGAATTCGCGGAGGCTATCCGCTTTTATCCTTGGGCGTGCTCGCAACAATGCCGGCTTTCCTCATGGACACCTACCTCATCAAGAACTTCCCAGTAGCTCTGTTCTGGTGGATCTTCACCTTGGCACTCTGCCGGTTAGTGACCACCGGTGATGCGGACGTCGAGGGTGATTCAGGCTACCGCGAGGAGAAGTACGCCTGAGAATAAATAACTTTTGGTCGCGCGCGAGTAGTACTTTCGTACTAGCCTATCTTCGTCATTATTCACACTTGTGACGACGCTGTCGCGATGCGATGAACACAGGCACCACTGTCTAGGCACAGGTCGGTCATCCCCTGGGGGAGTTCCGAACCATTGTCTTGGAGGACCTCGTGGTGCCTCATAACATCGGAAAGGAAGGGAAAATGTCCCTCGAACCGCTTGATGTCGACGCGGAAGGCGTCGCCGCCGCCACCAAAGCACGAGGTTTTCGGCCTAAGCATCTGGTGACAGGACCCTCGCGTGACGACAAGTCATTCTTGGGCCACCCCGGCGGTTTGCCGTGGATGCTCCAGGTAGAAATGTGGGAGCGGTTCTCGTGGTATGGCATGCGCGCCATCCTCGTCTACTTCATCACCGACACTTTGGCCCATGGCGGGCTGGGATTGCCGATCAACGCCGGCCAGGTTGTTATGGCTTCCTACGGCGCCGCAGTGTTGTTGATGACGATTCCTGGCGGTATCTTTGCTGACCGCATCCTCGGGCCGTGGATGTCCACCCTGTGCGGCGGTCTCATCATCATGACGGGTCACGTCATCCTGGCGATTCCGCAGGTGGTGACGTCATGGATCGGCCTCATCTGCATCGCCATTGGCACGGGTTTTATCAAGCCGAACCTCTCCACGGTGGTAGGAGGTCTCTACGATGACGGCGACCCCCGCCGCGATCAAGGTTTCCTGTACTTCTACATGTCGATCAATATTGGATCTCTCTTCGCGCCGATCGTCACCGGCCTCCTCAAGGACCATTACGGCTACCACGTAGGTTTCATTGCCGCTGCTATCGGTATGGCTCTGGGGCTGATCGCCTTCTTCCACGGTCGTTCCAAACTGCGTGAGTTCGCCTTCGACATCCCTAATCCGCTGGCCCCCGGCGAGGGTCGCCGGATGGTGCTCCGCGCGTTGGGTATTGCCGTCGTCGGTGCCGTCCTTGCCATCGGTTTCAAAGCCTTGCTGGGCGAGTGGACCTCGGCCATCGCCTACGCTCTGTTCGCCTTTGCCTCGGTGACGGCACTGAGCTACTTCTTGACGATGTTCCGCTCCCCGAAGGTCTCTGATCGTGAGCGTGGCCATTTATGGGCATTTGTGCCGTTGTGGGTTGGCCAAGTGCTGTTCACCATGATCTTCGAGCAGGCGGCCGGCAAGATGCCCACCTTTGCTAAGGACAACACCGACGGCCACATCGTCGGGTCGTGGTCGGTGGAGCCTGAGCAGTACCAAACCATTAACCCGGCTGCAGTCTTGATCCTGGCTGGCCTGCTAGGCATGTGGTTCCGGCGCAGAGAAGGGAAGTTCCCCAATACCCCGCAGAAGTTCGCCATTTCGGTGTTCATCATTGGTATAACCGCCCTCATTATGGGATTCGGTTTCCGGAGTTGGCCAGGTGGGAACAGACTCGCACCGTGGTGGTTCCTGGCGGTGGTGTTCGTCATTCAGACTGTTGCTGAGCTGTTCATGAACCCGATCGGTTTGTCGACCGCGACCAAGCTAGCCCCGAAAAAGTTCGCATCCCAGAACATGACCCTGTGGCTGCTCGCCTCAGCCTGTGGCCAGGGCCTCGCCTCGGTGACGATCGAGCGCACCAAGAACCTTGGTGACGTGGTGTTCTACTACAGCCTAGGTATCGTGACGATCCTTGTAGCGGTGGTGCTCTTCGTGATCGCCCCATGGACCCAGGCGAAGATGAAGGATGTCGACTCCGTTGCCGAGGAGGGTGACGCCTGACCTCACTCCCAACCCATTGCGAGGTCCGTCCCGTTTGGGGTGGGCCTCGTGCCTTGTCAGGGGGTTTACGCGTGGTGTGGTAATCCGGTTTCTGGTGGCGACGGCTGCCACCCCTCGTGGCAAGACATGCCGTTGCGTGCCGATATGCCATACGAAGCTTGGCCTAGTGCGAAAAGCTCGCTGGAACCCTCGAAGAGGCAGGGTCGGCAGGTTACCCTGGTTGGTGTATGCATCGTTTCGACGATGAACCCCATTCTGGGAGCAGATATGACGACCTACCAGTACCTCATCGTCGGTGGCGGGATGGCCGCTGATTCTGCCGCCCGCGGTATCCGCGACATCGACAAGAAAGGGTCGATCGCCATCCTCAGCGCTGACGTCGACGCCCCGTATCCTCGGCCAGCGCTGAGCAAGAAGCTGTGGACTGACCCTGAGTTCACCTGGGACCAGGCCGACCTCGCTACCGTCGCAGACACCGGCGCGGAATTGCGGCTCGGCACTGAGGTGCTCAGCATTGACCGTGACGGCAAGACCGTCCTGACCGCTTCCGGCCAGGTATTCGGCTACCAGAAGTTGCTGCTCGTTACCGGCCTTACCCCGTCGCGCATTGACGACGACGGCGATGCCGTCCTCTACTTTCGGTCTGCTCGGGACTACCAGCAGCTGCGTGCGCTGGCCCAGCCCGGTCACCAGTTCGTGGTCGTCGGCGGCGGATATATCGGTGCCGAGCTTGCTGCGGGCCTCGTCCAGCAGGGCTGCGAGGTCGCCCTCGTCACCCCCGATCCGACGCTGGGTGGTTCGCAATTCCCGGCCCAGATTGCGTCTGAGTACCAGAAGCTTTTCGCCGATGCTGGGGTGCACCTCGTCACTGGGAAGCGCGTCTGTTCGGTGCGCAAACATGAAGCGGCCGAGGTCACCCTCGATGACGGCACTATTCTCCAGGCTGACGATGTTATTGCGGGTTTGGGGGCATCCCCGGTCACCAAACTGGCCGAGGAAGCGGGTCTTACCGTTAATGATGGGGTCATCGTTGATGAGCAGTTGCGCACCAACGATCCGGCCATCTGGGCCGCCGGAGACATCGCCAATTACCCGGACCCGGTGTTGGGCCGCACCCGCGTCGAGCATGTGGACAATGCCATCGCGATGGGCAAGGCGGCCGGCCGCATCATGGCGGGATCAAAAGACTCCTACACCCATACCCCGATGATGTACTCACAAATCTTTGGGGTCCGCTGGGAGGCAGTCGGCACCCTCGACTCCAGCCTCGCGACCACATCAGTGGAAGCTGGGGATGGGCAGGTCGTCTACTACCTGTCCGACGGCAAGCCTGTCGGTGTGCTGCTGTGGAACCTTCCCGGACGCACCGACAAGGCCGTCACAGTGCTTGCCGATCCGCCTGAGGACCTCTCGACCGCTATCAGCTAACCACTAGGAGGAATCATGGATCTTGGACTCAACGGACGCACTGCGCTCATCACTGGCGCTGATTCGGGTATTGGCTGGCACACCGCGAAACTCCTCCTCGCCGAGGGAGCCAAAGTTGCCATCACCGACCTCGACTCTGACGAACTCACCCAGGCTGCGCAGGCTCTCGACGTCGCTGATGACCGTCTCGTCGCCCTCCCGGCCGACGTCACTGACGCTGACTCTCTGGCGAAGCTGCACCAGCAAGTGAAGGACGCCCTCGGTCCGATTGACATCCTCGTCCAGTCGGCCGGCGTGACCGGGGCCCAGGGTAAGTTCCACGAGATCGATGAGGAGGGCTGGCGTTCCACCCTTGACATTGACCTCATGGGTCCGGTGCGGGTGCTGCGCGAGTTCCTCGATGACTTGCGCACGGGTGGCTGGGGGCGTGTCGTGCTGCTGGCCTCTGAGGACGGCGTCCAGCCCTACGACGACGAGATCCCCTACTGCGCTGCCAAGGCCGGAGTATTGGCTCTGGCTAAGGGTTTGTCGCGGACCTATGCCCGTGAAGGACTCCTCGTCAACGCCGTTTCTCCAGCCTTCATCCATACCCCGATGACTGACGCCATGATGAATAAGCGGTCCAAGGAGCTTGGCGTTAGCTTTGACGAGGCCATCGAGTCCTTCCTTGACCAGGAGCGCCCCTATATGGAGCTCAAACGGCGCGGCGAGCCTGAGGAGGTGGCTGCCGTCATCGCTTTCCTATGTTCGGACAAGGCTTCCTTCGTTAACGGATCGAACTACCGCGTCGACTCCGGATCGGTGGCCACTTTTTGAGGTTCGACATTGGTGCCTGTGGGGCCGAGTCACGATGGCAGCGGCCCCATCGTGGAGGCTGGCTCAGGCGTCGAGGTTAGAGGCAACCAGGTCGGCAATGGTGTTGACGTCGTCCTCGTTATCGCTGGCGACTGTCACTGGGTCGCCTGCGCTGGCACCGAGGGTCATGATGAGCAGCACGGACTTGGCGTCAATTGGCTCGCCTCCCTCGGCAGCTAGGGTGACGGTTGAACTGAGCTTGGCAGCCTCCTGCGAGATGACGGCGGCGGGGCGGGCGTGGAGTCCGACAGAGGATCCGACCTTAACGGTTTTGCTGGCCATGATGGTGTTCCTTTCGGGGTTGTGGTGTGGAAATTTTACGCGGCAGCCGCGGCCTTGCGCCGAGCTGAGGCTTTGAGAGCGGTTACGAGCAAGGCTGCCACGAGGGTGCCGACGACAATGGCCAGGATGAAGGCCCAGACCCGATCAATGGCAAAGAAGACGAAGATTCCGCCATGGGGAGCTTTAGAAGCGGCCCCCAGAGCCATTGACAGGGCACCGGTGATTGCGCCTCCGACCATCATTGAGGGAATCACTCGTAGCGGATCCGCAGCTGCGAACGGGATAGCGCCCTCGGAGATGAAGGAGGCTCCCAGCAGCCAGGCAGCAGTGCCGTTTTCACGCTCGGCAGGCTGGTAGAGCTTCGGACGCAGGGTCGTCGATAGCGCCATGGCCAGCGGGGGAACCATCCCGGCAGCCATGACGGCGGCCATCACTTTGAGGGATCCGACGTTGGTGACCGCGAGGTTCGTTGTCGCGAAGAGGTAAGCCGCCTTGTTGATGGGGCCGCCCAGGTCAGAGCACATCATGAGTCCCAGGACGATTCCGAGGATGACGGCCGAGGCGCCGCTCATGCCGCCTAGCCAGTTGTTGAGAGCGTTCGTCAAGGCTGCCAGCGGACGTCCCAGTACGACGTACATCAACCCACCGGCGACCAGGGACCCGACGAGCGGGATGATGACGACCGGCATGAGGCCACGCAGCCAGCGCGGCGGGTTGAGACGGGTGAACCAGTAGGCGACGAAACCGCCGAGCAGACCACCGATGATGGCACCGATGAATCCCGCCCCGGTCACCCCAGCGACGGCACCCGCTACGAAACCGGGGGCGATGCCGGGGCGGTCTGCCAGGCCGAAGCCGATATACCCAGCGAGGGCAGGTAGCAAGAAGCCGAAAGCCGCTTGTCCGACCGCGAAAAGGACCGCGCCGATGTAGGTCATGGTGGCTGATCCGCCTAGAGCATGGGCGGTTGGCGTCGGCAGGTTGCTGAAGGTGTTGTGCAAGGCAATATCCATGCCGTCCTTGGCAATCTCATACCCGCCGAAGAGGAATCCCAGGGCGATGAGCAGACCACCTGCGGCGACGAACGGAATCATGTAGGACACGCCCGTCATGAGGGCCTGCTGGATGCGCTTGCCCCAGCCAATGTGAGATCCAGCCTGCTCGGGCTCCTGCTGTTCACCATGGCCAGCGGGGACCCGATGGGCGTGTGGGTCTTTGGAGGCGGCGACGGCCTCCGAAATCATCTTCTCAGGCTCGTCGACGGCCCGCTTCACCCCGGACTCAATGACTGGCTTTCCGGCGAAGCGCTCCCGGCCCTTGACACCAACGTCGGTGGCGAAAATGACAGCGTCAGCACCCTCGATGTCGTCGGTGCTGAGAGGCTCGGTGGCGGTGGACCCTTGGGGCTCGACCTTGACGTCAACACCCAGCTTCTTCCCAGCAGCCCTCAAATAGTCGGCTGCCATGTAAGTGTGGGCGATGCCGGTGGGACAGGCCGTAATGGCGACGATGCGGGGCGTATCGGAGGCGGCATTGGTCACCGCGGCGTGCCCAGGAGCGGGGAGGGCCGTTGCAGATGAGGTCGAGGCTTCTTCCTTCGGCTCGACGACCCCACCGATGAGGTCGACGACGGTTTGCGCGTCGGGGGCCTGACGCAACTGCTCGACGAACTCAGGATTGACGAGGGCGCGAGCCAGCTTGGTCAGAAGTTTCATATGGTCCGCGCCGCCGTCTTCGGAGGCCGCGATCATAAAGATGAGGTCGGCCGGGCCGTCAGGTCCATTGAAGTCGACAGCGGGCGATAGCCGGGCGAACCCCAGGGATACCTGAGATACCGCGGCTGAGCGGCAGTGGGGGATGGCGAATCCGCCGGGCATACCGGTCGGGCTTTTGGACTCGCGGTCCAGAGCGTCGTGGGCGAGGCCGTCAGCATCGGCGCGTCCAGCGGCAGCAATGAGTCCGGCGACTGAGGTGATGACCTCGGTTTTGGTCGAGCCGAGGTTGGCGTCAAGAGATACTAATTCCGGGGTAATGAGAGGAGTGCTCATCGGTTCTCCTTACAGGTGGGTGAGGCTGACGTGAATGGCGTCGGCCTGTGACGGGGTCGGCATGGTTGACCCCGGTAGAGCGGCGGCTGCTGTGCCCCACGCCACGGCGGCGCGCAGGCAGTTTTCGGGCTGGTCGCCGCGGGTGCGCGCCAGCAGGAATCCGGCCAGGGAGGAGTCTCCGGCGCCAACAGTCGACTTCACCTCGACCGGCTCTGGCCGGGCGTGCCAGGCGTCGTGTTCGGTGATGAGCAGAGCGCCGGTCCCGCCCAAGGTGACGATTACCTCGGCGATGCCGTGCAGACCTCGGGCGGCCACGACAACGTCGTCGAACTGTCCCCTTGTGGCAGCAGACTCGAGAGAGTCGCCGTCAATCCCGCATAGTTGGCCGAGCTCGACGGAGTTCGGCTTGACAAGGTCAGGGGCACAGTCGGGGAGGCGGGCCGCCAGCTCTTGGAGGGGTTGATCGGAGGTGTCGACGGCGACTTTGACGCCGATCTCATGGAGGCGGTCGGTCATTGTGGCATACCAATGTGTGGGTACGCCCGGGGGTAAGGATCCTGACAGTACGACCCATTGCGCGCCGGAGGACTTCTCGACGATGGCCTCCTCAACTGCGGTCAGCTCCTCAGGACTGAGGTCGGCTCCGGGCTCATTGATCTTGGTTGTAGTGCCGTCAGGTTCGGTGATGGTGAGGTTGGTTCTCACCGCTGCCGCAACGGGTACAACTTGGTGCGGGATGTCGTCGTGGTTGAGGCCGAGGGTCAGGCGGCCCTTGGCTCCGGCTGGCACCACGGCGCAGGTTTCGATTCCAGCCCCACGAAGGACTCGCGAGATGTTGACCCCCTTACCGGCGGCGACCTCGGTGGAACTGCCGAGTCGGTTCACCTGACCGCGCCGCAGCGGCCCAGCTATGGGCGCTGTGCGGTCAATGCTCGGGTTGAGCGTGACGGTGACGATCACGTGGACTCCTTCGGCTTTGGCCAACGGTTCCTCGGGCCCGAGAGAACCATCAATGTTGGGATGTGTGACACTCTAGTTCGTAAACACACTAATACGGACATTTGTTGTGTAGGTTTCTCGGAGCGAGGGCTGGCATAGGTGGTCCAAACATCGATGTGGCAATCCGGGTTACGACGTGGGGTACTGCCATGGGCGATGGGTGCTGACGCGATCATCACCCAGATTTCCACACCGCGCGGTGGAGCTTATCGAAGCGGTGTTCGTGGCGTCCGGTGTGATGCTCTCCAGCAGAAAAGGGGTTGTGTCGCTGGTTACCAGCGGCCGATGTCAGGCGATGACGATGTCGACGCCAGCCTTGTGCAGCATCTCGACTTGGTGAGGAGTCACCCCAGAGTCGGTGATGATGACGTCAACGTCGCCCAGCTCTGCGAACCTCATCGTCGATTCCGCACCCATCTTCCGAGAATCGGCCAGAACTACGACGTGATGGGCGCTCGCGACCATTGCCGCCTTAGTTGCAACTTCATCGGCGTCAGGAGTGGATAAGCCGTGCGTCGGGGAAATGCCGTTAGTGCCCATGAAGGCAACGTCGACGCGGAGTCGGGCAATGGCGTCAACGTTACCGACGGTGGCCTGGGTAGTGGGGCGCAGTCGTCCTCCCAGCAGGTGGACGTCACAGTTGCTGTGGGTAGCCACCGTGCTGGCGATTGGGGATGAGTTCGTAAAGACGGTGAATCGCCTTGTGGAGGGCATGATCGACGCTAACCGGCCGGTTGTCGACCCGGCGTCGAGGATGATTGACCCCTTGTCACTAGGTAGATGGGATAGTGCCGCCCGGGCGATTTGTTCCTTCTGCGTCACTGCCGAGGAGTCTCGGGTGGCGAGGGGCTGGTCGCCCAGCAGGTCGAACTCGATCGGGATAGCGCCACCGTGTACCCGCCGCAGCATTTTCTGATTGCACAACTGGTCGAGGTCACGGCGAATGGTCTCGGGGACAACTCCTAGTGCAGTGGAGGCTTCAGCAACCGATACTCGACCGGTCTCGCGGGCAGTATCGATCAGCCACTTGTGTCTTTCGGCGGGATACACGGGCTCTCCTTGGGAATACCACTCGCCGCAACTGCGTATTGCGAAAGGCCTTGTCGGGGCCTGGTGCGAGCGTCTTTGCGACGGCGTGAGCATAACACGGACTCGTCTAGGTGCCGTACCCGGATAGACTGACGGAGTATTCGCGAATCCCAAGGAGTTCAGGAATGAAAATTGCCGTCGTCGCCATGGGC
>OKIM01000332.1_pt1 | contig 11143 bp, 8 predicted proteins | sample 1612191 | NCBI WGS metagenome assembly OKIM01 (sample SAMN04436781, study PRJEB24849) | human gut metagenome | biome: human gut; feature: NICU; material: stool | host: Homo sapiens | place: USA: Saint Louis, MO | collected 2011-03-31 | reverse complement strand
TGCTTGCCCAGCCCACAATCTTCCTGGAGAACACGTCAGTGACGAATGCTGTATACACGAACCCGGATAGGGTTCGCACATACGTTATATCAGCAACCCACAGTTCGTTGGGCCTACTGGCCGTGAACTGCCGATTCACCAAATCCGGGCGAGAATCTGGTACTTGAGCGGGTCTGGTTGTTATTGCTGTGCGTCCCCGGCGAACACCAGCAATCCCAGCGATCCTCATAATCCTAGCAACCTGGTCACGGCCAACCTTCCAACCAGAGCGTCTAGCTGCGTGCCACATCTTGCGAATACCATAGACACCAAAATTACGTGCGTGAATAGTTGCCACCTCCCTAGCAAGTATCCGATCACGAATGCTTCTAGCGCTTGCTGGTCTGCTCTTAGCAGCACGGTAGCCGCGAGAGGTAATAAACCCTCCTTCCAAGCTAGCCCCCAGTACCCGGCAAATCGGCTCGACCCCGAAACGACCCCTATATTCGTCAATATAAGCAATCATCATCGGGCCGGTCGGTCGAGCTCCGCTGCGAAAAAAGCCGAAGCAGTTTTCAAAATCTCATTCGCCCGCCTCAGCTCGGCAACCTCACGCTTAAGTCGTTTGACTTCCTCATGCTCTTCACGGGTCATCCCCTGCCGCCCACCCGTGTTCACAAGATGCTGCTCATACCAGCGGCGCAGTGACTCGTTTGCGATCCCCAGCTTCGGAGCAATCTCACGGACTGCCTGCCACTGCGAACACGAACGATCAGCAGCCAACCGATCAGAAAGCAACCGCACCGCACGATCCTTAAAATCCTGAGAATACCTCTTAGACATATCCCTAATCCTCTCAAAAACAACTAGGAACAAAACCCAGGACACTTCATTCGGACTTGAAGACTGTTCCCATGAAAACTTCTGGTACAAAACTGATTACACTCCCATCTCTAGGAAGATGCCTAGCGAAACTACCCCCTGTTGGGCCACCATGCAAAACGGAAAATCTATCGAAACAATACCGAGTATTGCAGGCACTGAGGAACGGACGACCGCCGCCGATCTTCCACCTATGCCAATGGAACCTGACACGTTTTTTGATTTATCAAGTTTCAGCCCAGATAGTAGCAAGCCCTATACCATCGCCTATGGAGACGTTAACGGCAATGGCTATCTTGACGCTATGTTTATAACCCAAAATGCTGAATCCGGCGAATTCACCCTGGCAATTTTTGATCCCGAAGATCCCGAGCATCCGTACCTATCGATGCTTGATGCCACCATGGATTCCAGAAAGGTAAAAATAGTCAGTCCCGGAAAACTCGCTTTTTATTACCCACCATCTAGCTCGCCATCCGGAAGCGAGGAGGTAGTTGTGGAAGTATCGATTACAGGTAATAAAATTACCGACTACAAAAAACTCTCCTAATGTCGGGTGATATCCGAAAATTCCGCGAGATTTTTGCGGGCTAAGCAATCGAGTACTACCGCGGAATCGGCATTCGCAGCTGCGAACTGACTAGCTGCGACAATGCCAGGGCTAAAGATACTAATCTCAGGCGAAGAGTAGTTTTTAGTAAAAAATCGGGTTTTCCGCCAGTTTAGTCCTGGCGGAAAACCCCAACTTATGATCTTGCTTATTTACTAGGTCGCTTCAAAGACGCCCTTCAGCAGTAACGGAACTACTGATCGAACAATCTCTTTAGGTTCTCTAGTTGATCGACTTGGTTTTGCACCGTATCTTGAATAGCTGCCTTTGCGCTCTCTTTGACGGCATAAGTCCCGGTAGGAGCGGCCAACATCCCAATTACTAGGGAGGCACATAGCGTCCAGATAGTAAAGAAAACGGCGTGCCGCATCTCCGGACTTTTATCTTGTGGATATGGCTCTTTTAAGCCTCCAAAAATCAACAGCTCCATAATCAAGAAGGAGGCCAATAGCAGCACCTGTAAGACCGATATTAAAATCAATGGTAGAACCGGGATCGGTAGCAGGGAAATCAAAAACATTAATGCCAACGCGAAGGAGGGCATCACCAGACCCGTTGCCACTATCGAAGCTACCTGAGTAAATGAAATTGCAGTGTGCTTGTTGCGGGCTGCCGCAAATGCTAAGGCCGCCCGCAGAATTACTACCGCGAATGCCACCAGGGTAAACACCACAAAGCAAAGCAACCAATACCCAAAATATAGAATGCTATAAGTTCCATACCCCGAGGAACCTAGCAATCCTCCAGAGAATATATCCGCACTTCGGGCCAGGATCACCGAAGAGCTAAGTCCCGCGAACAGAGAGAACAGTAGCATCATTACCCACCACCAGTGTTTCAACTGGGAGTTAGCTTTCACCCGGAGCTGACCTTCCGATTTGTGCATGGCGACAAAAGTAGGCCAAATAGCTTTTAACGCGAGGACAAAACCGTTAGGCGATTTCCGGGGCTGCGGATAACCGGGAAAGTTGGCAGCGTAAGGTGACTGGACCCCGGCCGGGTTTACCGGCGGATAGCCCGCCTGGGGATACCCCACCATTTCTCCCTGGGGTGCCGAGGCTGACGGAGGAAGGGGCTGCGGCATCCCGGCTCCCCCCTGCGGAGGATATGGCGGATACCCAGCGGGAGGCATCGGTTGCGGATATCCCCCTGACGGATACGGCGGATTCATCCCCGCTGGTGGAGCCGGCGGAAGCGGAGGATTTACTCCGGTAGCCGGGGCAGATTGCGGTGAGGAGCCGGATGCGGGAGAAAATGAGCTTCTTGTGGGAATAGAGTTGTCGCTGGAGGCCAGCCGAGTTTCAGATCCGTCAAGTTGCTGAGCTTCTTCATCAGGCTGGAAATGGGGTGAGTTACTCAATGTATTTCCTTTCATACTATTGCAATACGCAAATTCTAGCATCGTAATATTCTTCAGGAAGGTCGAGCGAAAAACGGCAGGGGTAAACCGTTACTTTACTTGCTAAACTTGTGACCATAATTTTGGCCAGCCCCAAACAGCTACTTATCCCTCAAACAGCATAGTTTCCGCATCTAGAGTCCTTGGCAAAAAGCGTGCACGTGTTACTAGGTATCTTTCTTGCATGGTGAAATTATGAGCGAAGAGAGCTTTCTGAATACAGCCATCTCCAACTTGTTTTTCATCTTTCGCACGTTGTCATACTTAGCCACGTTTTCGGTAAACCATTCCAAGATGTCACTCTGTGTGATTAGATCTCTGTCTTTTTCATCGAGCTTCGAAACCACTTGCTTAAAGTGATCCGTTACAATCTGCATTTTCTTTTCTTTCTCAAGATCGTAAAAACGCACACATGCGCCGATGCGAGAGAACATGGCGGCCCCCATCACTCGTTGAGCCTCCGCTTCCGATTTGAAATTCGAAGTGAGAAGAAAAAGGGCATTTTTCATATCCACGTCGTAGTTTGTATCCACATACAGTCCCTCATCAAACAGCTGGTAGAACATGTTGTATAGACGGGGATCCACCTTGTCTATTTCATCTATTAGAACAACGTTGGATTCTCTTGCCAATAAGTCTCGAGCGAAACTTGCCTTTGAGTGCTCCGCGCCAAACAGGTACTCATAGGCTTCCTGAGTTTGCATCATCGAGAATTGTACTCTAGTTATTTCGCCGCCAGCATCATTACTTAGACACCGGGCGGTCTCTGTCTTACCGACCCCTGATGGGCCATAGAATAGAATGACAGATGGCTTATCGTCATTCATGACCGAAAGCCGGTACAGCGATGCAATCAGCATTTCTTTTCCCCCATCTTGCCCCAGAACTTTTTCCTGCAGGTTTCGATGGATACTTTCAAGTTTTGTCTTGTTAATAACTGGGTACTCATGATGAATGATTTCAAGTGTTTCTTGCGGCTGAGCAGCCTTAAGCGAATCGAAAGCGCGCTTCGGAGGATTTTGAACATAGAGGGTTCCAATGTCGAATGTTTGCTCGAGAATTGTGGCAAAGCTCGCAATAACATGACTCAGAACTGATCCGAAATCATCTGCGTGAACTATGCAGCTATCAACAGCTTCGGGAGCTTTAAGAGAGAGGTCTCTAGTAATAATATCGCTTGATTTAATGCGCGCATTGTACACACGGATGGACTCTAAGTAACTCACAATTCGTTTGTCATTAAGAGTGGCTCTATCGACCAGTTTGTCGAATTCGCTTCTAGGTCCAAAATAGACCACAACTTTATTCGCCATCTGCCATCACTCCCGCAAGGATAACGTCGTACATATCAAGCTCCTCAAAACTAGAGCCATTATCAGTGGCACTATCAGGCGTTTCACCATAATCAGGATTTGAGGCGGGCGAGAATCCCACTACATTAAGCTCCTTGTCCATAGCCAAATCATCTGTACTTGTCCTGCCCACATATACCGCATAGAGACATAGGTTCATATTTAGGAGATTCCCCTGTTTGTAATTGTTTTTAAAGCCCAATCCGTTAAACCTTAGAATAACTTTTGACTTTTCATCCTCAATTCCAAGGAACTCAAAGTATCCCTTTGCGTTCATCAGAGTTGAATCGAGCTTGTCCAGGGAGATATTGAACTCTCCTGCCTCTACTCCCTGCCCACTCCTAAGCATGGACAGGTATGGTGTAAGAAGAGTCATGCTTGATATGGAGCCGGGTATTTGACTGATCTTGCAGTTATTGAATCTTCTGATTTCACAACCTTCTTGGTGGCTGTCCACAGCTTCAAGAAAGTCGGTCAGAACGGTGTTAGTAACGATACTTTTAACGACAGTGTCATCTCTGAAAGAGGCTGAAAGCGATCCCTTCGCTGATACTGAACCATGCATCAGCCCCACAATCAAGGCTCGGAGACCAACGGATGCTTTTACACCAGCTCCCCCCCCCTCGTCAACAACCCCGCTAGTCGTTTCGATTTCGGTAATAAGTAAGCCGCCATTCCTCAATTGCACGTAATCCGTAGCGGATCCTTCGTCAAAGTAAACGATCTTCACTATGCCGCTAGCTGTATCCATACTAATTTTCCTTCCTTGCCCTTTACCTGAATTTTACCGCATGGGGTAAGCCGGTCAGAGGCAATATAATAGCTGCTGAACCACGAATACAACGTGGATCTTATTTGCTGATGAGCAATGTCTTAAAGTGGCTTATCCTGGCCTACCTTCCCGCACTGCATTACCGGCACACAGTAAGATCATCACATTTCCCGATCTCCCACACGAAAAGGCCTCCTTGAAAATAAAGATCACTTGTGTTGAGTAGATGCTAGACGAGAGATAACACATAGCTAACGAGATGTATCAAATAGGTGCGCCTCCATGCTAGGGGTTATAACGCCGTGAATAGCCAATTGTCACACAATGGTTGCGTAAATCGCGACAACACCGAGAGAGATTTTAGGATGTACTACCCCGTAACCTTGGGGACAACTAGCAGCTAGACACCATGCTCGTCGTCACTCAAGTTGCCGAGTAGTTACTTATTTCTCAATCACCGATTCGAAAGCTTATCCAAAGAGTACAGATTCCAGCAGTTAGGCTCAAGTGGCTTATGTGTGTCAGGAGGAATGACCTCAACCATAAGCTTCACGCCATTGAAAACAGCTTCTAATCAGGTTAAATCATGGAAGCGCAACTGCCTGGACGGGGTCTTGTAGCAAGCGACTGAAAGAGCGATTCGGCAATGGTAACAGCTAAGAAAACCAAAGTATACGTTCCTCAAAAAACTGCTACTTCAATCTAAAACCGTGCCGACCCTTCTCACTATCGGCGAGAACATGGTCAGGGAGCTCGCTGACGAGGGGAGGCTCACCGAGTCCGCTGTATGAAACTACGAGCAGGAGATCAAGATACCTTGCGACCAGAAGATAGAGCGCACCGCATAGACCATCTACGCCTAGGTGATTCCACACACGACATACGCCTGAACGAAGCAAGAGGCATTTGCGAGATTCTGTTCCACTGTAAAAAGAGACTCAGCCTAATAGACGTGGTCATTACCCGCGAGGGCGTGGTCGTGGCGCCCTCCTAAAAGCCTGGTTAAAATAAAGCCGTACAGGTTCTCAAAGCATGGAAACGAATGAGAGATTGCCTTGCTTCGGGTGAGATAGAGCTATATGACACCGACTCCTGGAAGGATCGCTTCTAGAACTAAAATATTTGATATAGCACTATGACGCGTGATGCGGCTCCCCTTGTCCTTTTCGAAAAACCATCACTCTCGCATCACGATTGCCGGTTTCCCGATCAGCAAGGCGCCGAAATCGTGTGCTTAACGGAGCAGAAACAGCACCAAATAAGTCTTCGGAGGGGGTCCAAAAATGCCCCCGACGATAATCGGGAAAAGAACTAAAACTGACTGCATGCTCGCATCAGAAAGGCACTTGCAGAAGAAGCCCGATGAGAACGATCTTCTCGTCATGATATCTTTGATATCTAGTCTCTCCTACCGCCAATAAGTCACAACGCGTCACTCAAAAGTAAGCGTCTGATGAATATTTGCGCAAGATAAAATCAAGAACAGCCCCTGAAAACCACCGGTTCCGGGGATTTCTAGTGTTTATCACTCCCTAAATTTACCTGTTGATCTGCCCAAGATAGGGCATTGCTTGCTATTTCAACGCGTCTCGATGTTTAGAAGAGAGCCGAAATACTATTCCCACTCGATCGTACCCGGGGGCTTGGAGGTGCAATCTAGCACCACCCGGTTAATCTCGGGAACATCCCCGGTGATGCGGTTAGAAATCCGCTCCAGCACTTCATAGGGTAACCGGAACCAATCGGCCGTCATCGCGTCCTCGGTTACTACCGGGCGGATCACGATCGGATGCCCATAGGTGCGGGCATCTCCTTGCACCCCGACGCTACGCACATCTGCCAGCAGTACCACCGGGCATTGCCAAATCTGGCGATCCAATCCGGCAGCGGTCAGTTCCTCACGAACAATCCGATCAGCAGCCCGCAAAATAGCTAGGTTCTCTTTGGTGAGCTCCCCTAGGATCCGCACCCCCAAACCGGGACCGGGGAAAGGCTGGCGCCATACCAAATTTTCTGGCAAGCCTAGCTCTATCCCTAGCGCGCGCACCTCATCCTTAAAGAGAGTACGCAAAGGTTCGATCAGTTCGAACGAGAGATCCTCCGGCAATCCCCCCACATTGTGGTGAGACTTGATATTGGCGGATCCTTCTCCCCCGCCCGATTCCACAACGTCCGGATATAGGGTTCCTTGCACCAGAAACTTTATTTCTTCTCCGGCTTCGCCGGCTTCTTTCACGAGGGCGCGCTGAGCATCCTCGAAGGCGCGAATAAACTCCCGACCAATAATCTTGCGTTTTTGTTCCGGTTCTTTCACTCCGGCGAGGGCGTTTAGGAAACGTTCGGATTCATCTACCGTGACGATCTTTACGCCACTGGAAGCCGCGTAGTCACGCTCGACTTGTTCTCGTTCTCCTTCCCGCAGTAAACCGTGGTCTACGAAAATGCAGGTAAGTTGCTCACCCACGGCGCGGTGTACCAGGGCGGCTGCAACTGAGGAATCAACTCCTCCAGACAGCCCGCAAATAACCCGCGCATTCCCGACTTTTTCCCGGATTTGCCGGATTTCGTGCTCTTTAATGGATTGCGGATCCCAGTTAGGCTCCAGCCCGGCTGCATTAAACAGGAAATTCTTAATTAGCTGGCTGCCGTATTCACTGTGGCGCACCTCAGGATGCCATTGCACCCCCCAAATGGGACGCCCCTCAATTTCAAAAGCCGCTATTTGGGCACCAGGCGAACTGGCCACTACTTTTGCCCCTGCCGGCAGTCTTTTAGCTTCATCATTGTGTGACATCCAGACCACTTGTTCGCCAGGTGTATCCGCGAATAGGGGGCAGTCGGCAGCAACTGTAGCTTCAGCTTTGCCGTATTCATGGCGTCCGGCGCTGGCAACTTCACCCCCCAACATTTGGGTTAGCATCTGGAAGCCATAGCAAATTCCCAAAATCGGAACTCCGCTGGTTAAAAGTTGCGGATCAATGTGGGGAGAGCCATCTTCATAAACCGAATGTGGCCCTCCGGAAACGATTAAAGCCAGCGGTTTGCGCGCCAGAATCTGCTCCGCAGACAGCTTAGGAGAGATAATTTCGGAATATACGTGGGCTTCCCGAACCCGCCGCGCAATCAACTGTGCGGTTTGCGCACCCATATCGAATACGAGGACGGGACGAACCCAATCAGGACTTGATTCATTCACGTATTCCAGCATAGCGGGAATTTATTACCCTAGTCGCCTCAGCAGAAAATAATCTTTCGCAGCAATCACTGGAAACTTTTATTTTACTTTTATTTGAGGATTAGGTTACCTGATACTCTAGGGTAGACAGATTTCAACGGGATCGGAAGGAAACAAACGGCAATGGCAAGCTCCTATTACTTGGCGCCTTTGCAGGCAACTATCAATACTGAAACTATTTCCACTTCCTTAGCACAATTACTGGGAAACTTACCTCTTAAACAGGTATTTCAAAGCGGATTACCCCAACCGCAAGATTGGGTTTTGAAATCAGAAGTAGCTGCCCAGAAACTAATCGATACTTTCTCTGCTACCGCCCCCGCTCTCTATGACGGATCTTTTACCGAGACTTTCACCGGGATAGACATTGCCTCCGTGCATGCTCGCGCTGCTTCTCACTTACTCGCGCCCATGATTTTGCTAATCGATGCTTCCGGCATGGATGAGGAAGCAGCGGTTAATACTGGCCATATTATGGCGTTTAATGCCTCCCAAGCAGGGGGAACTCCCGTAGCCACTATCTTAGTCAACGCTAGCTTTACCCCCTCAGTTTCCCTCGAACATGCGCCGGTAGTTGCGGTCAGCGGTAGTGAGGTAAGCCCGGAAGACCTAGCCAAGTTAGCACCTGCTTTAGAAAAAGCCCCGCGTCCTGCGATCCCTCCCCTTGCCTATCAGGGGCTACTGACCGAGCGCGCGAAAGCTGCCCCCCGCACTATCGTGTTACCTGAATCTGAAGATGACCGCGTCCTGCAAGCTGCCGCCCAAATCCTAAAGCTTTCGGCCGCGAATATTATCCTCCTAGGTGAAGAAGACGCGATCGCCTCCCGAGCTCAGGAACTAAATCTAGATTTAGCCGGCGCCCAAGTAGTATCGCTGCGCGATGAAGAACGACTAAACAAGTATGCGTCCCGGCTTGCTGAGCTGCGAGCCCATAAAGGCGTAACCCCGGAAAAAGCCCGGCAACTATTACAGGATTCCGCCTATTTTGGCACTATGATGATTGAAAGTGGTGACGCGGATGGAATGGTGTCAGGAGCTTGTCACACCACTGCTAATACCATTCGTCCCGCCCTGCAGATCATAAAAACCAAGCCGGAGGTGTCGACCGTATCCGGGGCTTTCCTAATGCTGTTTTCTGATCACGCTGCTCTCTACGCGGATTGTGCAGTTTCGATTGATCCTAACCCGAGCCAGCTAGCCGATATCGCTGCCGCTAGCGCCAGCACTGCCTCCCAATTCGGCATCGACCCCAAGGTCGCGCTCATCTCCTATTCCACCGGGGATTCCGGCAGCGGGGAAACCGTGGAAAAAGTGTTACAGGCAACCCAGATAGTCAAAGAGAATCATCCTGAAATAGCAGTCGATGGTCCCTTGCAATTCGATGCCGCTATCGATAAAACCGTGGCTGCTAAGAAATGCCCGGGTTCACCGGTAGCGGGACAGGCTAACGTATTTGTATTTAACCACCTCGATGTTGGAAACTGCGTATATAAAGCGGTGCAACGCACCGCTGGAGCCGTAGCAGTGGGGCCGATACTGCAGGGATTAAATAAGCCCGTTAACGACCTCTCTCGCGGAGCCCTGATAGAAGATATAGTTAACACCATTATTATTACTGCAGTTCAGGCGCAGGCATAAGGCCCCAAAGGAGGAAAAGGCGTGGAAAACGATACTATTCTGGTAATCAATTCCGGATCTTCATCCATTAAATATAAGCTGATGAATCCGGAAACTGGTGAAGAGATCGCGCGAGGAATCGTTGAGCAAATCGGTGAAGATCGCAGCCGGATTAAGCACGTCTATCAAGATGTGGAAGAGAAGATGGTTCGCTCCGTACGCGACCACCTCGAGGGGATGGCGATAGTCGAAGAACTATTCGAAAAGATCGGTCCCCCGCTACAAGAATCTCACGTGGTGGGGGTAGGACACCGCATTGTGCAAGGTGGCCCCTATTTTTCTGGACCGGCTATAATCGACAAAGACGTTTACGGTTTGATCGAAGAGCTGTGCCCCCTCGGCCCGCTGCATAACCCGGCTCATTTAAAGGGGATCGACGCCGCGAAGCGAATTTTGCCGAAGGTTCCGCACGTAGCCGTATTTGACACGGCATTCTTTAACCACCTGCCGGAAAAAGCCTATACCTACGCGCTAAAACGATCAGTTGCTGAAAAGTTCAGGATTCGCCGATATGGTGCCCATGGCACTTCCCACCAGTACGTTTCCCAGCGAGTACGTTCTATCCTGGGAACCGACGATTTGAGACAGATCGTGTTGCACCTCGGCAATGGTGCCTCCGCTTCAGCGATTGTGCGCCACCACCCCATCGATACTTCTATGGGACTAACTCCCCTGGAAGGGTTAGTGATGGGAGGACGCACCGGCGATATTGATCCGGCAGCGGTATTTCACCTCTACCGTGAGGCCGAAATGAGCATCGACGAGATCGATGAGCTTTTCAACCGCCGGTCAGGGATGAAGGGGCTGACTGGCCATAACGATATGCGGGAGATTTGGAAGTTAATCGAAGCAGGAGATGAACAGGCCGAGATGGCTATGGAAATCTACCTACATCGACTCTTGAAATATGTGGGAGCCTACTGGGCGCTTCTTGGTGGGCTAGACGCGCTTACTTTCACGGCTGGTGTGGGGGAAAACGATCCGGGAGTTCGCTGGGAACTGTGTAGAAGTCTCGCCTTTATGGGGGTCAAAATTGATCAGGAGCTCAATGAGGAACATTTTACCCGCGAAGCAATTATTTCCACCCCGGACTCTGCTGTAAAAGTACTGGTAGTTCCCACTAATGAGGAACTTGCTATCGCCCAGCAGGTCTACTCTTTAGTGAAATTATAAATATTCGGTTCCAATCTGAAGCTGATAAGGGGGCGGGGATAGGACGCTAAGCGTCCTATCCCCG
>OKIM01000331.1_pt1 | contig 11176 bp, 14 predicted proteins | sample 1612191 | NCBI WGS metagenome assembly OKIM01 (sample SAMN04436781, study PRJEB24849) | human gut metagenome | biome: human gut; feature: NICU; material: stool | host: Homo sapiens | place: USA: Saint Louis, MO | collected 2011-03-31 | reverse complement strand
TTTCTTATCTTTAATAATTGTTAAATAATTGACAGTAATTAACGAAATCATTAACAAGATCAAAGTAGGTCCTACATAAAAATCAAGTAAAAGAGCCAAATAGCTGTATAGTGAAACACAACATAGAAGAATACGATTTTTATTAAGTTTTTTCTTATCATCTATATGTATAAAGGAATACAAAAACAGATAAAGGGTTAATGGATGGCAACATAAAAGAAATAGTCCTACTAGCTTTAGAACCCATATATCCGAGTAAACCAATAACACTGTCCAACCCAAATAGAAAGTTAATGAAAAAAAAGATAATGAATATAGTTTTTGGGGGAGCTTTATATAGACAAAACTTCCTAAAAAAATGATATATATACTGCATAATAAACTTAGGAAGCTCATTTCTTTTTCCATAAATGCTGAGTAAATAACAATATATGATATGGTAACCAACCATTTCAAACCAATTCCAACTTTCTTTCGCTTATCCACCAAGTACCTTCTCCTCGTAATATATATTTTGAGAGAATGTTTATCCCTTCATTCTATTCTTATGGTCTATCCCCCAATTTTTTAAATAAAAATAACGGTTTTTACTTAGATACTGTGTAATATTCCTGAATAGTAAGTCTTAGAAAAGACTTACAAGAAGATGTTAGTTCTCCTTGTAGCTAGTCTGTGATATAAAGTTTGCCTAGATTATTGGTATAGCCTCCAACAAATTAGCTGAGTCCACCTCTAGTAGAGATTAGATGGCTAGCTTAATGAGAGAAACGCAATGAATTCGAGCAAAAATATCGTTAAACAACACAATTTCGAGGTATCTTACAGTACCTATGCACATTCCGAGAAATTAGATATTCACTTTATGACAGACAATCCAGCGTTGTCTGAGCTAAAAGAAGTATCATTTTAAAATAATCAAATTGGCGCAATTCAAATAAAAAAGTTGATCCTTTAACCGTTTTTCCGATAAAACCAAGTTAGCGAAATATGCTGGTTTTTATTAACGACTAAATCAATTAAGTAACTCTGAATACGGAAACACACCTATAGTCAAACAAGTTACTCGTTATCTCCACCATTAATTAGTTAAGTCTAACCAAGTCCATGGAGAGATTTGATCCTAAACGCAATATGTATTATAAGAAAAACTACAAGAAAATAATCGGATATAACATATTTTTTAAGTACTTAGCATATTGACCAATCTTCTACACCAAAAAACGCTTACATCAAATTATAATAACATTCTCTACTTCAACTAAGATAATTATTCTTACTTGAAGTAGAGATCAGACCGAACTTATTCAAAAATCATCATCCTAATATCTAAGTGATAAAAGTAGTGCACCTGAAAAAATGACCAGAATCTCACTAACGTTCTGCAAGCTAAATCATAAAACAGGAATACATAGTAAGCTAAGTTCTACTATTATTCTATTTCTAATTCATCTTAGCAATTCAATCTAAGTCTTATTTATACTATACATATTAACACACACTGAGGCTTATTACTAATTAATTTAATACTAATTAGTTGACAAATAATCTTTTTTAGTTTTATGTCTAAAGAATAGATAAAACTTTGAAAAGACTATTCGTCGATTATTTTTCTATAACTTCATTTTTTTTATTTAAAAAGACAATGTTAAAAGGGCCAAGAAGAACGCTCCTAGGCCCTTGCAAAAATTCAAATTTTTAGCAACAAGTTACTGAACCTTTATTTGGTGTAATAACTTCTTCAATACTGTCCAAATCTTCGAAATCAAAATCATGTAAAAACATTTTTTATCCCTACTTCCTTCTTTTTTTGATATCTCATAAAAAATTAAAATATCCTAAGTTATGATTTGTCCTTCTTCCAATTTAAAAACTTGATCACAGAATCGCTCTACAGATTCATCATGTGTTACAATAATGAAAACCTTGTTTTCCATAAATGGAAGCGTTCGAATCAGTTTCAAGAATGCATCTGTATTTTTTTTATCTAAATTTCCAGTAGGTTCATCAGCCAAAATAATTTTAGGTTCCATTAGTAAACAACGGGCAATTGCCGTACGTTGTTGCTCACCACCAGAAATTTCATTTATATATTTTTCTTCAATCTTCTTAATTCCTAACCAATTGACTAGCTGTTCATAATTATCTGAATGATTTTCAATCTTTTCACCTTTTAAACGAAGCGAGAAAAGAATGTTTTCTTTTACATTTAAAAAGGGAATCAAATTAAAATCTTGGAAAATGAATCCAATATCATTAGTACGTAATTCAGCTAATTGATTACTATTAAATTCTGTGATGTTCTTATCCCCTATTTTCACTTCCCCTTTAGTAGGATGAATTAACCCACCAATAATGTTCAGCAAAGTAGATTTACCTGAGCCAGACGGTCCCACTAAAGCATAAATATTACCTTTATCTAGAGTAATTGTTATACCATTTAGAACTTGCTGAGAGTGCCCATTTATTCCGTATTCCTTTTCGATAGACTTTAGTTCAATCATATTTTCACCTCCCTATTCAGATTCTTACTTACTATTTTTTTCTTTTAAAATAACTCTAGAAATTAAAATAATCCCCAAGACAAGTATCAAATAGATAACAACTAATACTGAACATACTTGCAAGTAAGGAATATTAATGGCAGGTTTGAATACAATGACTTCTTCCATCATCTTAATCCCACCTTCAGCAAAAATAATTCCGAAAAGCCAACCTAAAACGACACCTAAAATATAGATAATAGACATTTCTATTAACATGCTGATAAGCAAAGCTTTTCTTTTCATCCCTATAATTAATAATCCTTTGTATATTCTTTGTCTAGAACTAATTGAAAGAATAAACATATTTAATATGATTGCTCCACTGAAAAAGATCAGCGCATAAATAAATGCTTCAATCATTTCAGTTTGTTTAATTGCTTGATTTTTGTATTTCTCTTTCAGATCACCAATGTTCATTAAGTCATAATTTTTAACAGATAAATACTTTGTGAATTCTTTTATTTCCTCATCACTCAGCCGATTCAAATAGATTGTGTTGTAAATTCCTTTAACACCTTTTCCAAATAAATACTCTGTTAAAGCCGATTTTGATGTAAACACTTGTTGTAAATCCAATGGCTGATAAAAATCTTTCGGACTAATTTTTATAGATTTGTCTTTATCAAAGGAATAATCTATGACTTGATTACGTTTAATCTTTGATTTTTCAGCTAATTGTGACGGAAATAATACATTCAAACTATCATTATTTAAATCAAAATCTTTAATATTAAACTCTTTTTCCATTTCTAGCACTTGAATATTTTTGAATTTAGAAGAAACGCCTGTCAAAATCAAAGTGTTTTCATTATTTTCTTTTTCAATTTCCATACTTAAAGCAATCTCAAAAGCTGCATGTGGATATAAGTTCTGCAAATAAGCCTTAACTTTTTCTTCTTTGACCTCAGATAATTCATTCATCACAAGTATATGTTCAAATCTATAGGTCTCATCTACCTTTTGTACAACAGCTTCCTTGACAGAATGAAAAAAGGTCAACATTCCTACTAGAAGCATAACCGAAAAGGCCAATGTAGATATTAATGAGCTGATTCTTTTAATATTCCAGCAGTTTTCTTCCACAGCAACGAACAAAGAAAGTCTGTTAAAACGGAGAGACAAAAAACGAAGAGATACCAATGTCCCTGCTATTAATGGATCAAAAATCAAGATTAAACCTGTAAATAGTAAAATTATTGTCATAGTTGAGTATCCACTAACAATTGAAACAATCAACAGGATAATACCTAAAGTTAACTTGATTCTAGATAAAAATTTTTCTTTACTAGTAGGTTGAGACTTGATCGTGCTGGCTTCTTTCTGTTTACTTTCTACTTCGATATTCATACTTTTTAGATTTTTTGAACCGCACCACATGAAAAATAAAATTGCAGAAGCAATAACTATTAGATAAATATAACTTGGAATATGTTCGACCTTCATGTCTTGATAATTAGACAAAAATATTCTTGAAAACACTATGCCTGTGAAAAGTCCCATAACGGCTGTAACAGAACTTATCAGAAAGCTTTCAATACTTAAAACCTGCTGAATTTTTTTGTATTTCATACCTAACTTATATAGCAGTTGGAATTCTTTCTTTCTCCCTTGAATAACAATCGAGTACGTATTATAAATAATAAATAAAGAAAAACCTACAAGAACTCCCGTCCCTAATTGTAAAAATAATTTCATATTTTTAAAGTCTTTTTTTAATAAATAGTCTGCTAACTCATTTTCAATTCTGTAGTTTAGTGTATAAATAACTCCTAAAGAAAATGTCAATAGCAACATTGTTACAAAAGATATCAATATGATGAAAAGAAACTTGCTACTATTTTTTTTTAAATTTTCTCGAATATATATCCACATATTTCTCACATCCTTCATAATGTCTTTAAAAAGATTTTAATGCTTTCTTAAAAGAAAGAAGTACTTGTATTAGACTTATAAATGCCATTACATAGACGAAAATGCTTAATACTGTTGAACTAAATCCAAATACGTTTAGATAATTCAATGTTATACGTATAATAGAAAAAATCCCTGCAATACCAATAACATATGAAAGAATAAAATAAAGAAATAATCCAATCATTTTTTTGTTTTGAAATTTTTTTAAAATTGAGGTATCTTTTTTTAGTACTCCTGCAAGAAGCAACAATAACTGCCACCTTATCCCTTCACAATCATATATGATTGTAAAAATATGGTATCCATCACTCGTTGACAGCGGTAACAAACTACTAAAAAGATACCCTATATTAAGAAGAGCTATATAACCAAACCACCAATTATTTGTAATGATAAATAAGCATAATGAGAAAAATATCAGTATACAGTTGTTTATCATGCCAAAACCTAATATCTTAACTCGTTTCCAACTATCGATCGTATACATATCTGAATAACGAATATATATCACTGGAGAAAATCCCCATTTCAAACGAATGTTTAAGCTTTTCCATCCAACATTATAGTAATTAGACGATAATAAATGACCTAATTCGTGAAAGACAAGTGATCCGCTTCCAGCAAATAAAATAACAATAATATCTACTTTAGTCACATTTAAAATTGAAAAATTTATCTGGCTTATGTAAGAATCTATTAGTTGAACTGGAAATTTAATAATAATAATTGGAAATCCAATTAACATTACAGCTATCAGCAATAAATTTAAATAATATATGCCTTTAGCCACTCTCTCAATTCTTTTTTGAATAGCAAATAAAGGAATTTCAAATAGTTTCCGACTATTCAACTCAAACACGATATTACTTTGACTATTTGTATTTGGGTATGTACACAAATTATGCTTACTTAATATGGTTCTCATTTTTTCGTAGCTAATCGTACTATTTTCATGTAAAAATTCTTTTACTTCTTCAATTTTTTCTTTCTTAAGCAAAGCAATATGTACAACCGAAATTACATATTCTAGCAGACATAAATGTCAACACAACAGTCCCTCTACCTGGAACTTTATCTACAGCTACATCCGAACTATTTTCCTTTTTAAATTGCTCTTGATCACTGTTTATTAAATACACCTGATTCTGCATGCTTTTCCTCCTTATATATTAGTACTCGCTTCATAAAATCATTTTAAATTTACAAATAATGAAATACCATGTATATAGTTTAAAGGAACAGGAATGTAAATTAAATAAGTAAAAGCGGAAAATTGTTATGACTCCATAGACAAATTTTTAGTAATGTTTACACTTTAAATGTTATAAAATAACAGGTAATATGAAATGCCTACAACTTTTTTAAATTATTTTGTCTAGAGATACACCTGTTCATAAAATAGCAAGGAGAAAACAAAGCGTTGCTTAACTCACACATTCTTTCACTAAAGTTGGAGTCCAACCCAGTTTCCAAAAAGCTTATTATTCCCTATCGCTTTTCTTAGCGAGCGTGAACAACATATTTGTAATAGTTATCGTAATCTCAACAGAAAAACGACCTATCAAATAGGTAGATATGCAACAAAAACTGTTGTTTCTCTCAGCCTATTATTTAATATCAACCATTCAGCATGCAGGGATTCTCGCTGCTTCATACAAAAAATACAACAATCGTACCTGAACCACCTGCATAGCCGGTGGTTTTCAATACATACAAAAAAATCCAGAGGATTTTCTCCTCTGGACTCGACAGGATTCTACAATTTCTCTTTACCAACATTATTTGACAAAGAGCAAAAAAAGAGAACGCGTACTCCGTCTTCGAAACGTCCTAAGACGCCGACAGAATACCGTTCTCGTGGGTTTGGCACCCAATGGGGGCATAGGGATTCGAACCCTAGACCCTCTGATTAAGAGTCATTAATGTCAATTTTTAAATAAAATTAATATACCTCTTTTAGTATTAAACTATCACTCTTTATCTTATGATAGGTCAATATTTTTTTGTATTATCAGAGATATATTAACACCAAATGATATTAATTGAAAAAGGTAAGGAAAGAAAAAATAAAGAAAAATTTGGAAAAAATATTGGCAAAAATTTTGACTAATTTATCTTAAATATAACAAAATCATGTCGATAACTTAATAATGTCGACATTTTTTATAGAAAAATAAAAAACAGGTTCTTGATATGATAAGAAACAAAAATGTTGGTTGAAAGTTGCTTTTTGGCAAACTTAATAACGACAAAAACAGCACAAGAAACAACTATTTCTCAACTTTCTACTGCCTCAAATGAAGTATTAGTACATTTTATAAGCCATCAAAGAAGAAATTGCTCCAATAGAGGAATGATGTTTAGTTTCCTTTTTCATATATTAGTTGTTTGGCATAGCCATCTCTAAACTATAAACTGTCAATTGACAAGAGTAAAATACGCTATATTTCCTTGGCAATTGGTAGGTTATGGTTTAAATTATACTCACTGAATGACTGATATACGATTAGAAACGTTTGACCAGTCACTTTAGATAATCGCTATACAACTATTATTTTATATTCCCTCTTCTGATAGTTCTTCAGCTTCATTATTTTTTTCAAAAAGCACAATATTACTTTTTCCAACTTTTACCACTGATTTGGCAAGTTCAAACGGCTCAATACCAGAATTCCGCATCATCAATCCTTCCAATAACATCACTATGTTTGTACCACTTATAACAAAAACTTGTTTTTTTGTCATAGAGAATTCAATACATTTTTTGAATGAGGTACCGACTAATAAATCGGTAAAACAAACGACATGTTCATACATCTCAATTGAAGATTCAATTTTTTGACGATATTCTTCTGTCGTTTCATTGGCTAAAAAAGGGATAAACATCACATCTTCTATTTCTCCTGCAATCATCGTTAAGGCGCTTTGCATTCCAATAGCAAATTCACTATGTCCAGTTATTAAAAAGTTCATTCTTCTCCTCCTTTATTTAATACGAATAATCGCTTCATTTTGATCAATCAAAACAAGTCGGCCATAAAAAATTGACCATACTCACTAATAATTTATTCCCTTTAACAATATCTCCACATATAACAAAAATATAAAATTTTTTCTCTCCAGTGATCACGCAAAATCCTTTGGCCTGATAGAATGGCTCGTCTTCTCCCGCTTGGTTCACTTTTACTGGCATAATCTGGATATCTTTCAAAGGGGAAATCACGGTATCCTGAACTTCTTTCCCCGTTTTATAATGAAATTTATTGGTCAAGCGTATATAGTTCGATCAGCTGATTATAAATCTCTGATCTTTCAACAGTAGTTTGATCCGTTTGACCTGATACTATAAGGAGTTTATATTTTTGTGAATTTGTAGTTAAATTGAATTGATCTGCTTTTTTGACAATTTAGCGTAGGTGCTAAATTATAAGTACTCGTAATTTCAGTCTCTTTTTGACCTATAAAACTATCAATAATAATTACTGAATTAATGGCCTTCAAGTAGATAAAACTACGCTTAAAAATCATTAAGTTCTGATCATCTTTATCTATCCAGCCGCATTCCGCAAAAAAACCGACAGGAATTTCTTTTATTCGCTGAAATAATGGGGTTGGTAATTTCCCGTAGCCCCATGTATCAGTACTAAAGTATGAGAATTCTCTGCAATAAACATTGTATTATGCGAATCACACTCCTTCGGTTGAAGCCACTCTGCTTTGTTGACATAACTGTAACAACCACTATCAGATATCAAATCATCACCCTGTAATTGTAGCGTAAAACTCCCTGTAGAAGCATGACCATGTGAGCTTCCATGCAATCCATTAAAAAGCGTAAAATAAATATCCTCTGTTTTATAAAACATTAAACCACTTGATTCACCACGAAAAAAGTTTCTCTGGCTGCAGTGTTTTCCAAGTTCTTTCTTCATATTACGATAGCTATCATATACATATCGAAAATTGACATGATCGCTATCGTTGATAGGATTCAGAACATCTTGATTATCCGTTATATAGTAGGTAGATAAGATAGGTATCTTCAATTTCGTTCGAAGATCCAATGGCAATGATATTTCAAGATATTCAGAAATCTGTAATAGATATACATACGTCATCAAAACTTCATATTGATACAATGCGCTCTGTTCCCAATGAATGCCATCTGAATAAAATTGTAAGTCAGTTAACCGGTCCCATATTAGTTTACTCTGTTCACTAGTTCTGGAAGAAATAGATCCATAGCAGCCATTCCACCCGTTACCAATACTCCCCAATTACTAAGTCTGTACTTATCGATATAGCTCCTCTCCAAATACTCGAGATTAACCAGCAAAGCGTTTCGCAACACTTTATCAATTCCCAATTGTTTATAATCAGCAATAGAAATATAAGTCAAACTCTTCATCCAGTTCATCACTCGAATTCCAACATCAAGGTGTCGCCAAACATTCCTATTAGTAGAATTTGGTTCGCCTTCCTCTTGAATAAAATCAAGAAGCAGACTGCACCATTTTTGTAAATAGCATTTTTCTTTTATTAACGCGTATGCCTGTGATAAATCTAGAAGAAAACTTTGTCAATTCAACATAAAGAGCCATTCTGGGTCATCTCCATGTTATCGATTCCGTGTATTTTCTTTTAGAGAATACGGAATAGAACAGGCTTCCATATCCATCGCATCATTGTAAATAATCTGATCTTTTAATAGAAAATAAGTACGTTCAAAAAGTGGTTCCAAAAGTTTTGAATGTTTTTCCAAATATCCTGAAAGTAAATCTTTCTGATAAAACTTTAGTTGGTAGTTTTCGATTTTTTGAAGATTCATCGTGTTCTCGCTTTCAAATTTTATTTCCGTTAACTGAAAAAATATTATGCCCATCACTCAGAAAACTTATAAATAAGGAAACAAGGTTTACTCGAAATCGAAAACCCTGTCCCTTACTACACTCACTTACTATGCTAAAATCCCTAAGTCAGAGGCTAGAATCCCAATCACGAATAAAAAAAATAACAATTGATACGTGTTCCATTTTCTTTTTTTGATCAAATAAAAAACTAAAATAGTTAAAATGACTGGAAGCATTTTGGGCGTAATCTTATCTAAAATATCTTGAATAGCAATTACTTGTTTTTCACCAGATTCTACATTATGTGAATACTTAATGGCGATATTTGCCTTAACAAAAGAAGTATTTAATGCCGCAATAACAGCCACTCCGCCAATATTTGCTGCTGAAGAAATTTTACCAATTTTATCACTTAAGGTTTCGATCACACTCGTTCCAAGTTTAAACCCTAAATATCCCTCCCATTAATAATTTGATGACTAGCATTGAGATTAACATCGATAACCAAAAAAACATCAGAGCAAATCCCAGACCATTCATCGCTAATCCTGCAAATATTGTTGAAAATAAGGAGGCAATCCCAAATCGAGCAATCGAGTCTCCGATTCCTGATAGGAGTCCCATAAGTGCCATCTTAATGCTGCGTGTATCTGAGACACTTTGATCATTATCATACATCGCTAACTGCATGCTGGTAATAAATGTCAACATTTGTGGATTCGTGTTATAAAATTCTAAGTTTGCGCTTGCCGTCTCTTTCAGTTTTTCTGGTTCATCTTTATAAATTTTCTTCAGCACTGACATTATTGTGTATAAATAGCTGACACCTTGATAAAATGTCTTCATTCTCTGTAAAATTGGAAGCAATTAAAGATTTGAATACAGAAATATATTTGTCAGACCCTTCTTCACCTAAGATTTCATAGAGAGTTATTGTTTTCATTGTTCTTGTTCCTTTTATTTTTGTTATTTTTAACGCTAACTAAGAAGAAAATTCCCTCTTAGTAATAACTGCTTTCATAAACCAGTTGATTATCATAGTAGTAAAATGTATCCCAACTACGATTACCGTATAATTTATTGGGATATAAGGCTGGGTTAATTTGTTTTCTAACAATGCTGTCTTTGGTTCGTGCAAGTGGATAATCGATAAATTGATTTAGCATTGGCATAGTTTCTCCACTCATAGAAGTATATGTTTTTACAGTTTGCTTTTTGATGGGAGAAACCATGCTGTTTTTTCGGTTAATTTAATAATTTACCAAAAAGTAACGTTAGTTTGTTCATAGGCCCAACTACTATTTTCGGCAGAAAGTTGCCTCCGAGGTGGACGACCTTTTGGGAGATTTCAATTTCTTTTTGTTTCTATTCACCTCACTTTTTTTGTTTTTGGTAGGTCATTTTCGTATAACTAAGCGTTCGTCGGCGTGCTTTGGGTTCACAACATGTGGTAGGTGAAAACAAGGGATTGCTGTAGAAAAAGTTTTTTATGAAATGGGCAAAAAAGTTTTTTCTCCCATTGTTTTGTCCTACCATTCGTTGTAAAAACATTGTCGCCGATTATCGCTTAGAATGGGTATACGAAAGTGACCAACAAAAAAGTATTGGAATAAAAAGAAATCGCACTGAAATCTCCCAAAAGGCCAAGATAGTTTTAATAAAAAACTTTCTTTTAATACATTTGTTAATTTGATAATGTGATGATATAAAATAGTTTAATGAGGTGTTTATATGAAGAAAAAAGATATTCCTTATTGTCCAAAACCTAGAAATACTTTTGAAAGGGATTTATTTAAATATTTTGAAGACAAAAATCGACCCACTTCACGACGGTGGGGGACACGACGGTGACAGCGGTTCGTATGAACA
>OKIM01000324.1_pt1 | contig 11469 bp, 9 predicted proteins | sample 1612191 | NCBI WGS metagenome assembly OKIM01 (sample SAMN04436781, study PRJEB24849) | human gut metagenome | biome: human gut; feature: NICU; material: stool | host: Homo sapiens | place: USA: Saint Louis, MO | collected 2011-03-31 | reverse complement strand
TGACCAGGTGCGCGCGGAAAATAAGCTGCGCAGGCACCTGGGAATATTGTCTTGGGCCTTGGTGGTGGGGCCTTCCGCAGGAGGCTTTCGCGCCCTGGAGTGGGCATGCCTCTATCCGCAGCGGGTACGGGCTTTGGCGCTGGTCGCTACCGCCGGAGCGACCAGCGCTGACCAGACCGGTTGGGCACATATGCAGGTATGTGCCCAAGAGTTAGATACCAGCTTTGCCTCAGGGGACTATTATTTATCGGGCGATAAACAAGCGGGTAATCCTGGAATGGCGCTAGCTCGGCAAATCGCGCACGCCACCTATCGCACTGCCGGCGAGTTAAATACCCGGTTTGGGCATGACCCTCAAGGCGGTGAAAATCCCCTGGCAGGGGGACGCTATGCGGTGGAGTCTTACCTGGATTATCACGGGAAGAAACTGACGCAGCGTTTCGATCCTGGTTCTTATCGGACGCTAACTCGTGCGATGATCACGCACGATATCGGGCGCGGGCGCGGCGGTACCCGCCGCGCCGCCGGCTCTATCTCCGCACTCACCCTAGTGATTGGAGTAGATTCTGACCGTTTATTCCCGGTAGAAGAATGCGCGGAACTGGCGCGCCAAATTCCCGGCGCCCAGTACCGGCAAGTCACTTCCTCCTCCGGTCATGACGGTTTCTTAGTGGAAACCCGGCAGGTAGAAAAAATCTTGGCGGATTTCGTTGCTGGCTTATAGTCACCGCTCCCGCCCTCTAAATAGCGGATAAAGCAGGTAGGCTGTAAGGCGTGCAAATAATGGATTTAACCGGGCAGCTGCAGGACTATCGCACCCTGGATAAGCTCCATAAACAGGTACACGGCGAGGTAGCAGCGGGAACGCGAGAAAACACGGCGCTCTTAGTGCAGTACTCCCCCACTTTCACGGTGGGACGCAATACTAAACCGGAAGATGTGCCTAATAAAGATGTACCGGTAATCGAAGTAAACCGGGGCGGTTCGGTTACTTGGCATGGCCCGGGGCAACTGGTTTGCTACCCGATAGTGAAACTGCCGCAGCCGCTAGATGTTATTCGCTTTATTCGCGCCGTGGAACAGGTAGTTATCGATACCCTAGAGCCCTACGGGATTCATGCGCAGCGGATTAACGGACGAGCCGGTGCCTGGGTACTAAAACCAGGAGAAATTGATAAGAAGATCGCCGCCATCGGGATCCATACTGCGCGGGGAGCTTCCATGCACGGTTTCGCCCTCAACGTGAACCCCACTTTTAGTGATTTTGCCCGGATAATTCCCTGCGGCCTGGCCGATGCTTGGGTCACTTCCATGAGTGAACAAGGCTGCCACGAAACTGTAGCTTCTATGCGCGAGCCCGTAATCGCCGGGTTGCAGCGCATCTTAGACACCCCTTACTTTAGAGGTGAAGAAAACGAGCGAGAGGGCGAAGATGTCTACACTTCCTGAGGTGGGTGAGCGCAAATTATTGCGGGTAGAGGCCAGGAACTCCCTCAGCCCCATCGAAGACAAGCCGGAGTGGATAAAAACCAAGGTAGTTTCGGGTAAGAACTATATGGATATGCGGCACCTGGTACGCCGCTCCGGGTTAAACACCGTGTGCGCGGAAGCCAATTGTCCCAATATCTATGAATGTTGGCAGGACCGGGAAGCCACTTTTCTGATTGGCGGAGCGGTCTGTACCCGGCGCTGCGACTTTTGCGATATTGCCACCGGACGCCCCGGCGAATATGATCGGGAGGAACCGAGCCGAGTCGCGGACTCGGTTGCCGAACTAGGGCTCCGGTACGCGACGGTCACTGGAGTTTCCCGCGATGACCTACCCGATGGAGCCTCCTGGCTGTATGCGGAAACCGCGCGTCAGATTCACGCTAAATCCCCCAATACCGGGGTAGAACTGCTGGTAGATGACTTTCGAGGACACATTGGAGCCCTAGAGGAAGTGTTCTCATCCCGTCCCGAAGTATTCGGACACAACCTGGAAACCGTACCCCGGATTTTCCGGCAGATCCGCCCCGCCTTCCGTTATGAGCGTTCCCTGCAAGTATTAGAGGCCGCCTCGGATGCCGGTTTGATCACCAAATCGAACCTAATTTTAGGGATGGGAGAAACTCGCGAGGAAATCGAGGCCGCCCTGCGAGCCCTAAGAGATGCCAAAGTCGATATTATGACCATCACCCAATACTTGCGTCCCTCTCCCCTGCATCACCCCATTGATCGCTGGGTAAAGCCGGCCGAGTTCGTGGAACTGTCAAAATACGCCTATAGCCTGGGATTTTCGGCAGTAATGGCCGGTCCCTTAGTGCGTTCTTCCTACCGGGCAGGGCGGCTGTGGGCGCGCGCCATGCAGGCGAAAGGCCGCGAGCTCCCCGCTAATCTGGCGCAACTTGGTGAGGAAGGTACCGCGCGCCAAGAAGCCTCCGCGCTGCTAGCGTCCCGTACTTCCTAATATGCGTGAGTAGCGCAGGGAGTAAGTTTTCCCTCCCGCCCAAGAATTCGGAAAAAGACCGTAGGCATTTTCCGAATTCTTATGCCCACCGCACCCACTCGGATAAAACTTACTCCCTGCTCCTTGCAAAAATTCCTCGCACGTTCCCGGAAGACTTATCTTACTGAGCTCTATACTGCTGGGCGGATACTTCCTTATACCCTTGCCCCGCAATAACTTTCCCCACGCTTGCGTTGCAGCAAGTTTAGCGGGGAGCTTCCCGACCTGAAAGATAAAAGTAAAATATGTGATCGCTCTTTTAACTAGCCGTTTCTTTGAGTTTGCGGTCTTGCCAGCATGTACAGCACCATTTTTGATGGTTTGATGGCTTTAACGGCATGCGGCAATCGGGTAGTGAAATGTACTAACCCACCAGGTAGTAGGGTTACTGTTTTACCCTCGGCGGTAATTTCAAGCTCACCTTCCAGGGTTTCGACAAGCACCGGCATCGCAGCCGTATGCTCGGAAAGTTCCTCGCCGGCATCGAAGGAAAATAGCACGACGTTGACGCCCTCTGCGCGCAGCAAGGTTTTTGAGACAGTTGAGCCTGCCGCATACTCGATTTCATTAGCTAGATTACTGATAAAGCCTAGGGCCGGGGATGCTGGAGTTTCAACGCTCATAACGGTTACCTTTCAGGTGATTAAGGAGATAAATTACTTGGATGGCTTCTTAGCTACTATCGCGATTCCGGTCAGGTGGTCGCGGTATTTGTTGAAAGTGGATCGCATCTGAAGAACTCGGGCTCGTAGGTCTTTATCCCGGATTAGGTTACGGATAATCCGGGCTACCCCCAAGAGGCCTTCATCAGTCAGGTTACGCCTGAGCGATAGTGACGCCATCGGTGCAAAACCTCTCCATTCCACCTCAAAACCTGCATTCGTGAGTACCGCACGCCATTCATTCTCGGTCAGCGGACGCGCATTAGCTCGAATCGTGCGGGCTAATTGCTTGCGTAACCCATCAGCCAACTCTGGATCGATATCATTTGGGGTGAGCCCTAGCTCGTGGATGGCGTAACGACCCCCGGGTTTGAGGAGGCGGAATGCCTCGGCAGCTATTTCGGCTTTGGCTTTTTCACCTTGCATAGTCATCATCGCTTCCCCCACCACTACCTCAGCGCTTTCACTACTCAACCCGGTGTCTTGCGCTTTAGCATTAATGACCGTTCCGCCGTGGGGTTTGACGATGGCTTCCACCCGGGCGACTGCCGCCGGATCCTGATCGACACCAACATAAGAGGCTACGCCTTCGGTTACGATCAATTGCGCAGTACGACCCAGCCCGGGAGCGAACTCAATGATTTTCTTTCCCTGCATATTGGCTGCACTCAACATCCGTTTCGTCAGCTTCAACCCACCAGGACGAAGCACTCGCTTACCGGCACGAGCGAGCACCCAATATCCGGCAGCGGTACTGGTTGAACGATCAGATTGAGGCAAAGAAGACGCATTTTCCATATCAAAATCCTAATTACTAAGGTGCACCTTAGTCAATCATTAGTAGCTTTCAAATTTGTAGCGGCCGCACCGAACCACCACAGCCTTCTTGGAACTTAAATAACGTTTGGAAATGTGCAGGGCGCGCCAAGAAGCCTCCGCCCTGCTAGTGTCCCACTCTAAGTAGTAGGGCTGGGAGAATAGGTTTTTCCTCCTGCCCAAGTTGGGTTAAATCCTAGAGATTTAACCCAACTTATGCCCACCTAACCTACTCGGATAAAACCTATTCTCCCAGCAAACTTTTCAGCTATTACAGCTCGTTTAGTCAGACGCTATCCTACTGGGCGGATACTTTCTTATAACCTTGCCTCAGCGATAACTTCTTCGCACGCTTACGTTGCAGCTTGTTTAGCGGGGAGTAAGTTTTATCCGAGTGGACAGATCTTTCATCGCAAGCTCATAGCTTCGGATACCCGGCAGCAAAATAAGAAATCTATCAAGGCTTAGGGCATAAGAATTCGGAAAATGCCTGCGGTCTTTTTCCGAATTCTTGGGCGGGAGGAAAAACTTACTTCCCGCGACCTCCGTTACTTAAAGATTCTCTGAGGGTTTGGCGGGATAGTTTTCCGGCGCTGTTTAGGGGTAGGTTTTCTACTTGGATTATTTGCTTGGGGATTTTATAGGCGGCTAGTTTGCCTTTTAGGAACTGTTTCACGTCCTCACTGGTGGCGGTTCCGGTGATTATTGCACAGACTCGCTGTCCCCAATACTCGTCCTCCAGGCCGATTACTGCAACCTGCCCGATACCGGGGAAAGTTGAGAGCGCGTCCTCGACCTGCGCGGGGAAAACGTGTTCCCCGCCGCTAATAATTACGTCACTTGCCCGCCCGCTCAGGCGCAGCAAACCGTCTTCACCGATATAACCAATATCTCCGGTTTCGATCTGCCCGTCAATAGCACTCATGGCTATGCCTGGATAGTTGGTTTTGCATACGTGCGGGCCACCGATGGTGATTTGTCCCTGAGCGCCTGCAGGCAGTGCTTTCCCTTCCTGGTCGCGTACCGTCACTTGGGAATAGGTGAAGGGACGCCCGGCGGCCTCGGGGTGCTGCAAAGATTCGTTTATCCCCAGGTAACAACCAGCCCCTCCGGTTTCGGTCATCCCCCACACTTGGATCGGACGCAGCTCAAGTTTTTCCATCCGCCGCGCTAAAGCTGCCGGTAGGGGCGCGCCTCCAATCAGAGGACGGCGCCAATGCGGGAAGGGATTTTCTTTCAGCGGCTTGCCGTTTTCTTTTTCGATAGCATCTAGCATCCCGGTGAACATAGTGGGAACCGCGAACCCGATAGTGACTTGCTCGTCGCGAATAATCCGGGCGGCGGTAAGCGGAGAAAATCCGGCAATCACTACCACTTTGCCGCCGTGACAAAAAATATCGTTAGTGGTGCCGTTAAACCCGCCGATATGGGACAAGGGCGCCAGCGCCAAACCGGTATCCGAGTTGCGGTAGTCAAAAGCGTCCCGATAGTTCGCCCACGCCCAATACATGGTTTCCCGAGAGTGTTCCACCCCCAGGGGACGCCCAGAAGTCCCGGAAGTATAGATGATTGCCGCCAGCTCTCCCTCGGCTACCGGGGCAATCTCGCCGGCTAGTTCCCCGGGAGAAAACGGTTGCTCCCGATGGGCAGCCATGAGCTGTTCATGCAGCTGATCCAGGTTTATGAATTGCGAATTATTTAGGGCGCACCCCGGGGGGGACGCTATTTCTGCGGCAACGGGGTCAGAGCTAGCTAACGGCAATTCCCCCTTTTGATCGCTAAAGAGCAGGCGCGGGGCGCAGTCGGCCACCATCGCTCGTAAATCAGCAGGCGCGGCGGCTTTAGCCAGGGGAACGAACACCGCGCCCATCTGGTCACAGGCTATCCACAGCAACAGATGGTATTCACTGTTGGCACTGCAAATCGCTACCCGATCCCCGCTGCCTACCCCGCGTTCTTGCAGGTAAAGCAGTAAATGTTGCGATAGCGACCAGGTATCGGACAATGAAAAATGCCCCCGGGGACCGGCCAGGCTTTGCGCATCGGGATGGTCAATCGCGGCTCTTTGAAAGTTTCTTATCGGTCTAATCATGACTTCCCCCGTTTAGCGTCCTCGGCTATATTACCCACCCAGTCACCTCTGCGAGTTAACCAGCAGGTAGGTTAAACTTAGCGGCAAGGAAACCGGGTACCCCGGTGGCGAAGGTAGCCGAGGATTTAGGAGAACTCATGTCTGAAACTATTCAAAACCAGTTGGCACACCGCTCGGTGCGTCGTTTTGATTCTCGACCAATCTCGCCAGAGGTATTAGCACAGCTAAAAGAGGCTACCCGACGCACCGCCACCTCCTGCGGGGTGCAAATGGCTTCGATTATTCAGGTGAATGATCCCGAAAAGAAGCGGCAGATTTCTCTGGTTTCTAAACAGGACTATATTGCCGATGCTCCGCAGCTGTGGATTTTTCTTACCGATCTGTACCGTTCCTACCGGATAGTGGAGGAAAAAGGCGAGCAGACCGCCAGTGTGCGCGGTATGGACGGTTTTTTCCAGGGCTTTACCGATGCGGTACTGATGGCGCAAAACTTGGTGAATGCCGCCGAATCCCTGGGGTTAGGCACCTGTTTCTTAGGGTCAATCTTGAACGATCCCGCACGGATGATTGAGATTTTGCAACTGCCGAAACTGACTTTCCCTGCCCTCGGGGTAATGTTTGGCTACCCGGGGCAACAGCCGCAGCTCAAGCCGCGAATGCCGATGGAGCTGCGCATGTTTGAGGACTCCTATAACTGTTTCGGGGGCTCCTATCTGGAGGAGTTCGCGGATTATGACCAGGAAATGACTACCTACTATGACACTCGGGCACACGGCCAGCGCTCGGATACTTTCACCGATAGCCTCACCCGAATCATGCTACGAGACGCTCCCCTGCGCCGCGGAATGCTAAATGCGGTGCGCGCCCAGGGCTTCGACCTCGTCCTCCAGCCCCGCTAAAGCTTAAATCAGCTATAACGCCTTGCAATTGCAGAGCTTCAATAGCATTATCGCCTACCGTTTAAGTCCCCATGCGGGAAAGGAAGTCTGCTCGTGTCCGAACCAGATAGTTTTCAAGTAGAGCTTAGGGGCTTTACGTTTGAGGTTGAAACATCCTCTCTTGGGTACTCTGTTTTTTGGCTAGATTGCCCTGACGAAACCTACCCCTCTGGTTATAGTGCATTTCAGAGCAGAAGCAACCATGATTCAAGGAAACCAAATGCCCGTGAGGAGATTGTTCGCGACATTGAAGATTGGCTTGAAACTGAGCTTAAAGATAGGTGCTAACCGCACCTGACATTAACTGTGCTAGCAACTGCTCTAACTATAACATTGTTAGAGTACGTTACAGTAGGCGTTACAGCTTCTTTATTCAATGCCAGCCGTAAGAACATTTCAAGGACTTTACCTGCAATTACAGATTGAATGGCAGCAAAACGGCTGTTAACAATAATCCCCCTCAAAGCGATTTACTCTAACTGTAACAATGTTAGAGTACGTTAAAGTAGGCGTTATAGCAGCCCCGCTGAAGTCGCAAGATAGAGCTTAGTTAGCACCTGGGGATCTTGGTTTAGGCAGCAATCTTAAATATCACTGCTAAAATCCAATTATTCTCATCTCTTAAAAACTCCCGTTAATAGGCGGGACATACCCCAGGACGCTCTAATGGATGCTAGACCCGATTCAGACTATTCATCTTCAAGTTCCACGCCAGAAAACCCCTGGATATCTAAATACTTATTTAAGTCGGCGCTATTTGGCCTGATACTTTTCAGTGTGATTATCGGGCTACTTTCCTATTTCCTGGATATTTCTTTCCTGCATTCCGGGGCTATCCCGACAATAATCACCTTTACTCTTTTCTGGGTGCTGGGGTGGGCAAGCTACGAGGATGAGCTTCCCACCGTAACTACTATCACTTACGGAAAACATACGCGACGAGCTCTCCGGCCGTTCCTGGTGGTATTGGCTCTGCCCTTTGTCTGGCCCTGGCTTTTCACCTTGCTAGTAATCGTGGGTGGCGGAAGTTATACTCCGTCTTGGTTTTCTGATTTTTTCCAGGTTTTATATCGATTTCATTCCACTGGATTATTCGGGGCAACCATCATTACTTTATTGGTGGCTTTACTCGGCGATTTTATTTCCGCCCGACGATCCCGCGCCCTTTACAAACCTGACGGTCCTCATGAACCGCTTCCGATCCCTAGTGTCTCCGACTTTCTCTTGTCGATACTCCTCTTACGAGTAGGCATAGTTATCGCATTTGCGTCCTGGACAATTGCTCTTGTCGACCTGTCACAAGCAATTGGTTTAACCGAGATCTACGCTGCCTCCGGGTTCATGGAGCCTTGGCCGTGGAACATTCTCCACGGTATCCGAAATCTCACTGAATACGGGGTTTTACCCTTAGTGGTTATAGCTGGTGCCATTGGGTACGCAGTCTCTGTCGAACAATATTATTCGGAGACCTTCCCCTCTGACTATAGTGGTCTACGCAGTGCCATGATTTTTTCTGCATCTTTGCCGTTGAGACTATTGGTGTGGTTTTGGGCTTTGACCGCATTTTTCCTAGCTTCCTCCGAAACCTCAACTGATTATTTTCCCGGCAACTTCGCCGTGGTCACCAGCATTATTGCTCCCTTGCTACGTTGGCAGGTACAAGTGGCGCTGGTACTGCTGATACTTGCGGAGACCCTTTACTACGCGAATGAAAATTGTGCCAAGTTGAGCAGCTACCCCAAGCGATTCCACGCTTTGGGCATCCTAACCTTGATGGCGAGCATATTTTTTGCCTGCTGGGGAATTATCGTAAGGAGTTATACCTATCCGGATGAAACCTCATCGTGGACTCAAACTTTCAGCCTGCTGAAAGAACTAGGTTACGGAGCTTGGTTGGGAACCAACCCTTGGGCTGCAGTGATAGATACGGTGGGCATCATCCTGGCAATAATATTTGCCATAGTTGCTGTCATCGCGCTGCTTAGTTCCGGCGGTGACTCAGGATCCGGTTCCGGCGGTGGCGGTGGCGGTGGCGGCGGAGGCGGCGGATACTCATCGGATTCCAAGGAAAAACAGACAGTTGTTCGTACCGATTTCACCGGACGAAAACTAGCGACATCCAGAATAAGTTTCAACGGTGAGATCCTGGATAACGAGTGGGGATCCCCCATTGGGAGAATCGACCGAGACCCCTTCGGAGCTATTAATGAAGTTGAATGGGAAGGTAAAAAGGCTGAAGTTAAACATCACTGGTTTGATTCCGGCGCAGATTTGTGGGTTGACGGTAATATGGTGGGACAGATCCGAGAAGAATGATCACCATGATTTCTCGGCTCAGCAGAAGTTTGCAGCTCCGTTGAGCTGAAAGGTGCGAGGAGTTTTCTGCAAGCAGCTTTATAGCACTAGTAGCGTTTTTCTGGATCAGTTATTTTTTCAGGGGCGAGGGCGCGGATTCTTTGGTCGCGGCTGTTTCTTTGCTAGCGGCTGTTTCTTGGGCACAAACAGATTCGTCATATCGACTTTTTCTAGTTTCAGCAGCTGGATTTTTCGCTCCATCCCGGCGCCGTAGCCGGTGAGGTTTCCGCCCGCGCCGATCACTCGGTGGCAAGGAACAATGATCAGAATCGGATTTGCCCCTACCGCTCCCCCAACTGCCTGCGCCGACATTCGCGGGATTCCTCGCTCCCGCGCTATTTGGGCAGCGATCTCCCCATAGGTAACGGTTTCCCCGAACGGAATGGTGAGCATGATTTCGCAAACCCGTTTTTGAAAGTCCGAACCCGAGAGCTTTAACTTTGGGGTAAACGAGGGCGCGCGTCCTCGAAAATAAGTTTCTAACCAGCGGGCGGTGTCCTGGAATATCGGCAAAGATTCTTCCCGAGGGCGGGTGCCCGCAATAGCTGCCCCCGCTACCTGCTGCGACGCCAGCCCCAGCCCAATCAACGCGCTACCATCACTGCGCATGGCAAGCTCGCCCAGCGGGGAATTATAGAACTGGATATAGGTGTCCGTTACTTTTTCCCTCAAAATATCTCCTTTTCTTATCGCACTGGATACCCGAAAATCGCTGCGAGCTACCCCCAGTTTTGGGGATTTCCAATCGCATAAAGGGGTACGTTTTGCATCCATTCTTGGTTGCGAAAACCAGAGAGGCTAAAACGCCGTAGCCGGGTGGCCTGCGGATAGCGTTCACTGAAGGCACGCAGACTGCGAGAGCGCAGATTTTCTTCCGCTTTAACTTCCAGCGCATACACTTGTCCAGATCTTTGCACCAGGAAATCAATTTCCCCGCGAGAATTCTCTGCCGACCAGTAATAGGCTGCGGATTCACCTTCGGTTATCAGCTGTTGGCAGACGTATTGCTCGGTAAGAGCTCCCTTGAACTCGGTAAAAATCGCATTCCCATCAATAATGCTGGCTGCGTCCAAATCTGACATTGCCCCCAGCAACCCCACATCTACCAGAAATAACTTAAACGCTAGCGGATCCTGATACCCAGCCAAAGGAATCCCTGGCTTCTTTATTCGTGACACTTTGTGAGTTAGCCCGGCTTGAGTTAGCCAAGTAACCACTGAGCGGTAGTTCTTCGCCCTCGCCCCTTCCTTAATCTGCCCAAAAATAAACTTTTTGTTTTCTTTTCCCAGATGCACTGGAATGGAGTGCCACAGTTCCAGGGCGTTTTCTATATCTAATCCGGCAAGGTGTTTAGACATATCTCGCTCATAACCTTGCAGGATGGCACGTTGCACTTCGCGTACTTCCGGAATGCTTTCCGTGTGGATATAGGTGGAAACAGCTTCGGGCATTCCCCCCACAAAATAATACTGACGCAATAGTGATATCAGCTTGGGCGCGAAGCTGTTAAGCATCTCTTTATCACCCTCATCGATTAGTTCGCGCAGCTTGTCGTTACCGGTAGCGCTGAGGAATTCTCGAAAACTTAGCGGATACAGATTCAGGGTATTAACTTTCCCTACCGGATACCCGCTGCCAGAGTGAAAAGTAATCCCCAGCAGTGATCCCGCGACTGCTATCGCTTGCTGAGGTTCGTTTTCACAAAAGTATTTGAGGGCGGTAAGCGCCAGCGGACACTCTTGAATTTCATCTAGGATTATCAGAGTTTTCCCGGGTTCAATAGTTTCATCGGTTTCGATTTCGAAAGCGCGCAGCAGACGCTTAGTGTCAAACCCCGCCTCGAACTGGGCGCTGATCCGAGGGTTATGGTCAAGGTTAATGTAGGCAACGTTCTTGAAATAGCATTTGCCAAATTCGCGCAGTATCCAAGTTTTTCCCACTTGGCGTGCACCGTTTAATATCAAAGGCTTGCGCCGAGCTGATTTTTTCCAGGCGAGTAACTGATCCATGAGGAAGCGTTCCACTATGTTCCTCCTTTTAGATTATGTCCTGATTTTAGCACGATTATGCGAAAGTATGTCCTTATTTTGACACAATTATGCGAAAGTATGTCCTTAT
>OKIM01000314.1_pt1 | contig 11786 bp, 16 predicted proteins | sample 1612191 | NCBI WGS metagenome assembly OKIM01 (sample SAMN04436781, study PRJEB24849) | human gut metagenome | biome: human gut; feature: NICU; material: stool | host: Homo sapiens | place: USA: Saint Louis, MO | collected 2011-03-31 | reverse complement strand
CGGCGTCGGTTAGCGCCCGCACGAGCCGCTAGCTTAGAAAACTAGGGTGCAGGGGTCACCACTCGCTGGGATCACCAGCAGGAGCGGCGCTGATTTCGAACAGTAGATCCCCGACTTCCACCTGACTACCTTCCGGGCGGAGATTTTCCAGGTCAGAGGGGGTGGAATCCAGTACCACCACCGGGCAGAGCGGCGAGTAACGCGCTTTTTCAATTCGTTTAACCGAGAAAGTAGTAATGGGCTCTCCGGCTTTAACCATTTCATTTTCGAGGGCGTGGCAGGTGAAACCGTCCCCCCGCATCTTTACGGTGTCAATCCCTAAATGCACCAATACCGTTTGTTCTCCACTGCTAATCATAAAGGCGTGGGGAAACAACTTAACTAAGCGCCCCGAAATGGGAGCTACCGCAGTCACCTCTTTCGATCCCGGCAGTGGGCGCAAGGCCACTCCCGCCCCCACAATCATGCCGGAGAACACCAAATCCGGTACCTGCCGCAAGCTCACTATGCGCCCGGGAATCGGCGCACCCACTTGCACGGACTGTTCCTCCATGCTTCACCCCAATCCCAAAAGGAGAACTAACTTTCTTTATAAACCAGCCTAGCCCGCCCGCGTCCTCCAGGAAAATATGTTGCTTTCCAGAGGGCGACGGGCGATACTGGCCTGCAAATCACGCGAAGCTTTCCCCTCTCGACCTCATACAAGCAGATAGCGAACTCATAAGGGGGATACCCGCGCTAGCCTACCCGCGTTTGCGAGCACGGAAAACCAGCACAACTCCCGCAGCCCCGAGCAGCAACGAAATAAGTACCATCTCGGGTACCCCTGCACCAGTGGTTGCCAGGTGGTCTACGCTACGATCTTGCACAGAACCCTTAACCTTTCCAGAGGGTTTGTGCGTCGGTTTCGTCGGACCAGAAGCAGGTCCCTGCGGATTCGGCTGCGGGTTTATACCCGGGCCTGGCTCCGGCTGGGGATTCGGGTCTCCCCCTGGATTGGGATTCGGGTTCGGATCGGGTTCCGGATTTGGTTCTGGCTCCGGTTCCGGCTCGGGCGCCGGTGCCTCCCTCACCAATAAAATACTTAAAGGAGGTACCGTAACTTTACCGTTTGAAGTGAGGGTTACCGGTTTTTGGTAAACGTCCAATCCCTTAATCATCACCTCGTATTCCCCGACCGGCAAAGGTGCCTCCCAAGCCTGTTTGTCTGCATTCACGTATGCGAACGCATCGGCACTGTCTTTACCACTCTTAGTCTTCAGCGGGAACGCATCTTTTACGGTATAACCCACATGATTAGTAGCAATACTTTCTTCACCAGCAATAATTTCGTGCGTGTACTTCTGGTTTACAGCTTCGTAACTGCCCTGGCGCATAAAATCATATTGCTTACGGAACTTGTTTAAATCCCGGAAGAACTTTACTTCCTTTTCGTATTGCTTAGCCCGGTCATAGTTGAAAACATTAACCGAGTCGGGGGACTTATAAGAGTTATGATCCCCCGCTTTAGTGCGCAAGAATTCCTGCCCTGCGTGGATGAATACCGCGCCATTGGCCAGGTACTGGGTGCCGGTACCGAGGGAGTGCCGCTGAGCTACTTCCCCATCAGGGGTACCTGCCGGCAAACTGCCTTTCAATTTGTCGAACATGGTGTAGTTGTCATGGGCTTCGTTGTAGACCACGGATTGGTCTGGTCCCAGATAGTTACGCACATATTGGGCGCCCTTGATATTGTTCAACAAATCCCAAGAGCGTTTGGGCTGGTTCGCACCGCTAATAAATCCGGTGTGGTTCAACTCGAAGTTATCGCCCTTTACGGTGTCACGATACTGGTCATTGAAGAACGAGATTCCGGGCATCTGTTTCGCGTTTTCCTGGTTAGCCGCCGCTACCCCACTAGGATGGTTACCCATCTTCCAGCCTTCGCCCAGAATCACAATTGAGGGATCGATCTTATTTAGGGATTCCCGTACCGCTTTCATGGTTTCCACGTCATGGATACCCATAAGATCGAAACGGAAACCGTCAATATCGTAGTGCTTTGCCCAGTAGGTAACCGAATCAACAATGTATTTGCGCATCATCAGTTGTTCGGAAGCGGTTTCATTGCCAACTCCGGTCCCGTCTTGGAACTTACAGTTCGCATCCATCCGGAAATAGTAGTCAGGGACAGTTTGCTGCAACGGAGACGTTTCCGGATTGTAGACATGGTTATAAACCACATCCATAATCACCCGCATATCGTTAGCATGCATGGTTTCCACCATTGACTTTAGCTCCAAAATGCGCGAGGTGGGATCCGCCGGTTTGGTTGCGTAAGAACCTTCGGGAACGTTGTAGTTTTGGGGATCATATCCCCAGTTGTATTGGGCGTTATAGGAGAGGTCACCCAACTCATCTACAGACCCGAAATCAAAAATCGGCAATAACTGCACATGGGTGACACCCAAAGATTTTAGATAATCCAAGCCAGAAAGATTCCCTGCCTTGGTTTTGGTACCCGTCTCGGTGAGCCCCAAGAACTTCCCCTTGTTAGTGATGCCATTATCCGGGCCGATGGTTAAATCGCGTACGTGTGCCTCGTAAATAATCGCATCCTTCATCGAGGTAAATGCGGGCATCCGTTTGCCATCCCAGTTGCTGGGTACAGTTTTTTCCGGGTCAATCACCACGGCGCGCGTACCGTTGGCGGTAACCGCCCGGGCATAGGGATCGATAGCTTCGTTAATTTTTCCGCCGTCGAAATGGAGACGGTAGCGATACTGCATTCCCTTTTGGTCACCGTCGAACGTAATCTCCCAGGTTCCCTTTTCCCCTTTGGTCATGGCAGTGACTTTTCCGCCCGCGGAATAGTTAACGAACTCGACTGCTTGGGCGGTAGGCGCCCATACCCTAAAGGTGGTTTTTTCCGGGGAGTAAATCGCCCCTAACTCGCCCTCGTAAAAATATTTGTTATTAAATTCCGCGGTATGTAGATCCGCGCAATTGCTGGTAGGAGTCGGTTTGGGAATATCTGCTTCCGAATAGTAAATTTTGGGGTCACCCTGCACAATCCAGATTTCCGCCTTCCCCTGGGGAAACTTGGTAACAAAGAGGTCGTCGGGAGTGTTTTTCTCTGCCCATTCATTTCCGACTTCCGAACGGCGCACAATCAGACCAACTTTTTCAATCCCATTTGGGTCTTTATGAGTAATGGTGGCGGTATGGCTTCCATCGAAATCCGCTTGCTTTCCTTCCGTTTCCGGAAGCCAAGTCCACACATTCCAGTTGTCATATTTATTGTCGGAGCGCAGGTAGTGAACAGTGACCGTGACCTCAGTAGGGAGGGCAGGGGGATTTTCGGCGGGTTTCAGCTGGTAGCTGCCATCGGTTTTTATATCAATCCCGCCGGGAACCGGGATATCTTTCAAGTCAGAGGTTTTCCACTCCCAGTCGTTTGTCGCAGTAGAGCGGCGCACAATTAGGTTTACTTTTTCATTCGGAGCCGGAACGGTGACTTCGGCGGTTAGGTTGCCTGCCCCATCCTTTCCGGTGAAAGCCACGGAGTAACCAGCAGAACCCTCGGTCCACACCCACAGGTTATATTCCGATGCGGGAACATTGGGATCGGGGGTAAAACTCACCTTTAGCTTGCCGTCTGCTGCCGGTTCCAATCCGTCCTGGTTATAGCTGAAACTACGAGCATCCCACCTGGTGAAAATCGAGTTCCCCGGTTTCGCGCCAGTATACACAGCGGATTCCCAGACTCGATTTTCGCTCTGTCCTGGCTGTAAAGAAGTGGTGTCCGTGCGGTAGACCCGGAAGTTCAGGGGATCGCCTGGCGCCAAGATATTGGTGTTGATATAGCCTTCCGGCTGCTGGGCGGAGAACTTTTGGCTTTGCTTTGCCTGCCCATCAGCCCAGTACTCGACTCGGTAAACAGTTAAGGGGTTTTGAACGGTTGGATCCGGTTTGAAGTTCAGGTACATTACCTGGCTATTGGGGCCCGCGTGAGCTATGGGAGTAGCACTACCTGCTATTACCAGCAGAAAGGCGATAAAAAATCCCAAAAAACTTCTACTAATTCTTGATTTCACTGGTCCTCCTCGACCAAGGCGTAGGCGGCGGCATCGCCGGAAACGTTTCCGAAAATCATGATATCCGACTTCAAATAAGATATGAAGATCGTCTTTATGTGCGCTTCCTCACATTTAACTACCTTTTCAACAACCAACGCTGCAGACTAACGCGCGGAACCGCTAACCCTATGATTGTGGCGCTGTGGATTGTGGCAGCCGGGAAACTGGTAGCTCAATCGGGAATAAGCTATCGGTGCACCCTCAGGAGTATCAAAAAACGGCTGCTTAACGCACTTAACCAATAGATTCTTCAAAGAAATCTTCATCGATACTGTAAAGAGTGAACTGTTTTGCCTGGTGGACAGCCACTCCGTAATTAAGCATCAACTCGGTGAGTTTAATTCCGTTAATCAGAATGATTTTCCCATGTCGGTAGTTTTTTGCAGTGGTAACGGCGCGAGGTTGGAAGTCCGAGGTAGTGATAAACACCCCTAGGTTGGCACCCCTTGAATCCAAAGAACCTATAAAATTACGAATCTCCGGATCCCCAACTTTATTGGTATCTGCATAACGTTTTGCCTGGATATAGATATTGGTTAGTCCCAATGCATCCTGGCGAATAATCCCGTCGATACCTCCATCACCGGAGCGACCAACATGCTGTTTGCCTCCGTAGTCACCTCCGTATCCCATAGCCCATAACAAGTCGATGACCGCTTTCTCGAAAAACTCTGGAGAGGAATCTTGCAGATATTTCCGAAGCTCAGTCTCTACTTGCGCATTAAAATCACGCTCGGCATTACTCATTACTTCAATCGGATTGCTACTAGGTTCAGTCTCTGCTTCCGCTTCGCCGCTTTTCGTCTTACGCTGAGCAATCTCTTGCTGATATTTCGCCCATACTTCCCATTCGAGCATGTCTTTATCGGTATAAATGGAAAGATCACGCTCGGCCACTTGGAGTCCGGCATCGGTGATCTGGCAATGTCCCCGGCGAGGGCGAGTTATCAAACCTGCATGAAAAAGACCAGAGCATGCCCAGTTGATACGGTGCTGATAACGCGGTTGACCGGAGGGAATAAGCTCTTCGCGCAGCTGCTCGCTTAACCCCGTAGAGCCAGCGACAAGTTCGCAGATTTCTCGCACGTGTCGCACCTGACCGTCCTGCAGAACTCGAAGAACCACGGGTCTAAATTCGTCAATAGTTGGGGTATTATCTATGCTCATTTTTTCGCCTACCTGGTGATCTTCTGCTACCAAGTCGATCTTATCCGGCTTTTACCATAGGGCGACGGAGATTAATCCAAGTTGGCGGCAGCGGCCAGCATTTTTTCAATCTCTTCGCGGTATTTTCCGTCTGCGTTCCGGCTTTCGCCGCTATCTGCTATATAGGTTTTCAAGAATTTTTCTAGAGGACGACCCAAGCCTTGCCCCGCAATCCTGCCGGTACTAGCCTCGATCCCGGCGTGAGCGCGTCCTCCGAAACTGATAAGCCACATATCCTCCCCCACTGGCACGTCCGCACTGAGGCGGGGCATCACGAAAGGAAAATCCAGGCGTTTAGCCCCCAGGCGCTGGTAAAAAGCCCAACGCCGCTGCGGATCCCCTCTATCTTCCGAGGGCGCGTGGAGCTGCGGATCCTCAATTTCTCCCAGGATCAACAGGGGGTTATTGCTAGATTCCAGAGCGCAAATCGCTTGACGGAAAAGTTTAGAGCCCACCCCGTGACCGCGAGTGCGGGGACTGACTGCCAGCCAACTGAGCAAAGTAACTTCCCTGGTTGCCGGCCATGCTATCGCTGCCCCTAGCGGGCGCGTCCCCTCCCACGCGGATAAAGTCTGAAACTGCCCCGCCTGCAGTTGGGCGATTAAATCTTCCGGCTCCCCCAGTTCTTCAGGGCCAAAAGCCTGTTCCAAAAGTTCCCGAACTAGGATTTCTTCCTGCCCCGGTTCCAGGTGGTTTTGATACTCGATTTGCACCCCTCAACCCTAGCCCAAACCTAGTTAGGATTTTTTGCGATAGTTAGCAGCGCTTAGCTATTCATAAATGAATGGAGCACCCATGGGGATTTCGCCACGAAGCCTTGGGAGCCAATGAGGAAAACATTCGGGACGACCTACTCGGACAAACTGTTCGTAAATATCCTCGTCCGAGTACCGCTCATTTTCCTCCGGAGTAAGCGGAATCGTGAAAAGAGCTAGGGCATCGCGCTCCTCCAGCGGAACCCAGGGAGTCGAAATATTAGCCATAATTTGATTGTAAACGCCACAATAACAAAGAGAATTTAATTTCGAGTTGGAAGCTACTAAATTAAGTCAACTAAAATCTGGGTGCTGTGTTAGCTATTCATAAAAGTCCGGTTGACATCTAGGGATTTCGCCACGGATTCGTGGAAGCCAGAAATCAAACGCTTGTTCTTCTCCCACCCGAACGAACTGATCGTAAATATCTTCGTCCGAATACCGCTCGTTTTCCTCCGGAGTAAGCACAGTAGTGCAAAGAGCAAGCGAATCACGCTCCTCCAATGGAACCCAGGGCACCGAGATATTAGCCATAAACTAATTGTAGGCGGCAAAATATCAAAGAAAAGTAAAATCTGGGATTAAATCCATTAATCTACTCGCAATAAGAATAGTTTTCTAGTACTTCTTCCAGTGTCCACCGGCCTCGCAAGTATGGTTCAAAATAAAACCACTCAGTTCCGGATGCTATGCGTCTAAAATGATTTTCCATGAACTCATCGGAAAACTTTTCGTTTTCTTCAGCTGTTAAGGGGCGCGACAATGTTTCCTCGAGGTTACATTCCTCCAGGGGTTTATCACCGCGCAAATCAACCATGCCTCGATTCTAACGCTAAACATTTAATGTGGCTTATCTATTCTTTTCTCTGAACTAGAAAACCCGATTCGGTTTATGAATATGTCGCATCTGAGAAAATGTGGGGTAGGTACCGATTTAAAGAGGACTGATTTTCAAGCAAGAGGTAACGCTGGATCGACCGGTAGTATGACAGCGGGGGTTCAAAATAAAGAAAGTATCTTGAACCCCCGCAACACCTCTAAACCTACCCCAAAAATAAGAAGGTGACTAGATATGAAAAAAGCAATAAGCGCAGCAATCCCCCTAGCCGCTATCTTCCTAGCTCTGCTCGCTTTCTCTAGCGATATGCCCTTCTGGATGGCATGCACCTGCTGGGCTCTGTGGGGAACAGGACTAGGGGCAAGCATCATCGGTACCGCATGGAAAGGATGGGAAACCAAGTGACCAAACGTTACCTATCCCGGATGCAGTTCGCGGCCCGCATCGGAGTAAAGCCTGCCTCCTTATCCCGCTATAAACTACCCACCCCAGATGTGATAGTTGGCCCCGATACTCGCCCCGTGCAAGGATGGACCGAAGAAACAATCGATAAATGGAACGCAGCCAGACCAGGAAGCGGAAGCCGAACCGATCTCAAGCAGTAATACCATGGCAACAACCGCTAGCAGTTAACTAGCCTTCAAGGCAGACATTCGCTTATTGTTATACAGATTCCAGCTCTGTAAGGTCAGAATGACCGTAGGAGCGTATCCGCGCAGATGGTAAAATCTCTGGGACCAAAACGCCGTCCGCTTGAGATTCAACATAATCAATAAAAAGCCCCACGCTTGCCAGCCCCGATGGCGGTTGCCCCGTCATATCGGTCGCTTCATCAGAGATAGCACACTCAGGAGCCATTGAAGCAACAACCCGAATCGTTGCACCATCATTACCCAAGGAATAAATGGTCGCGTCCCCTCCACAGGCTTTAACGCGCTCAACTAGCACCGCTAAAGGTTCACTATCTAGGCAAGCAACAATCGGAGAATCACCATATTTATCAGTAACTTTAGGGGAAGTATTTCCAAGCATAACGTTATACAAGACCTCAGCCTCAAAAAGCGCTAACTGCTCATTCATCACAGTTCCTCCCCTCTATTAAGACGATCTGCCGCGTCTCGCGCCGCAAGATAGACCCTATGTATAGCTAATTCTAGCGCAGAATTCACATCTGAAACCTCATTCAACCTCAAAAGAGACTCAGGTTCTTTGCCGTCTCGCTTACCGCCCACATAATTATGCACGTGCGCATGCCCGTGCTTGCAGTCAATCTCGATATAACTTTGCCAATTATTCTCACGGTCAAGGTATTTAACGGAAAGAACGAAATCAACGAGCCTACCAGCCTGTTTCCAAGCTATCCCGATAAGTTTAATATCCGATTCGTAGGATGGTCTCAGATAGCGCAGTTGGTCTTGTTCGCATTTATCGCGCGGTGGCGGGTTATAACGGCCTTGAATAGTATTCTGTCCGCTTATCCGCTTAACTCGTCTATTACGATTCTTATTCAAACCTGCCAACAAACTCACCTACCTTAACGAGGACCCCATTGTCCCTTCCGCCATCTAAGACCCCTCGCTTCACCCTGCTTACTCGTCAGCGACAATAAGCTTGCTTAGATCCATATAGTCTATTTGATTTTTATCCATAAAGCCCCGGTAATACTCGATAATGTCTCTTGGAACCGGAGCTTTTCTGTACCATGCTTCCAAAAGGGAGCAATAAAAAACGGTAGTCGGCTCTGGAGGCAGGCTGTTCAACTCTGTTTTAACAGCTCGCCCAAACGGAGTATCTAACTCAGACTGTTTAATAAGGAAGTTCCAGATTTCATCAAGCTCTTCCTCACTGGGCAAGAAATCCTCATCATGGTAATCCATAACCGTCATCCTAGCGCCGCTACCCGCATCTACCTTGATTATCAGCCATGCTCTACGCAGAGTAACGCACGAGGTAAATATGCACGGCAACAAAAACAAAAAGGACTCCAGCGAATTCCCATTACGGAGAAAACTTGGAGCAACGAGCGCGCGGGGATAAGTTCAGGCGCGGTGGGCACAAGGCCGGGGCATCAGCATCGTGCTAGCAACACTTCGTGTTGCGCCAACGGAGTGGAGCTAAGGGGATTCTTTTACAAGATTCTTTTAGCTGGGGTAATGTAAAGATTAAGGGATTTAGTACCACAAAAGTTCCACTAGAAACTCATTTTGTGGAAGTTTGTGGAGCCTGTTCTGTTTGTATTTTATCAACTGCGTGCCAGATGCGTTCGTGCTCCTGGCTTGCAGCACGCCTAACGTTCTCGGTTGATTCGAGCATTCGTCCTAAGTTTGCGATTGATTGGCGGTTCACTTCTCCTTGGGTGGTCTCGAAACGGTCAAGTCTCTTTTCTAGACGGGCGATTCCCGACAGTACCCGGTCTAGGTCTGAGCGTAGGTTAGTGCCGTGGGAGTTGGTTACTTGTTCCTTAATCTCGGAGACCTGGGTGTTCTCAGTACGGGCTTTATCTAAATGTTTTTGTAAACGCGCCGCGTGATTTTCTAAAGAAGTCTGGTTCTTTGATAGACGTTTCGTTTTCGCTTGCAGCCACACGGTAGAAAAAGTTAGCAATGCGATTATTAGTGAGATTACAGCGTCTCCAAGGTTGGTTAATAATGTCTGATGCAAGATAGTGGCTCCAAGGGTAGAAAAAGGTCACCCGCGCCTGGAGGATAGACGCGGGTGACCGAGTAGGCAGTTAGTTTAGTTTTCTAGGCAATTACCAGGATCGCTAATACCGCCAGTAGCAGGAGGAATACCTGTTTTTGGAGTATGCGCAATCGCTGTACCTTGACCAAGCAAAGCAGCAGCAAGAGCAACCCACAACGGGGCGATACTGTCAGTGATCAACCCGTAGCCACCTAGGATTGCGATAATCGCAATTACAACCGAATACGCCCATGCCCTCACGGTTGGGGTGAGCCATTCTAAATGTTCGGGGGTGAGGGAGTATTGCGAGTGTTTTCCCATAATATTTTTTCTCCTTGTTAGATGAGTTTGCCGTTGTTGAGAGTCTTCTGCCAGGCTTTTACAGAGTCGCGGCCAAAATACCCGTCCTGGGTCACGTGTAGCTTCTTCTGCATGGCGATAGAGGTTTGTCTTCCCCAATGCCCATCAGGGCTGATTCCGAGGGTGGCCTGGATTTTGCGTACTAGGGTGGAGCCGCCTTTACCGTAGACAAGGCCGGTTACCGCCCAGTGATAGCGCTTATTCCCTTTCCATTGCCCGCTGATCACACCATCCACGGGGGTGTGGGCTAGTTGTTGCGCGCGGCGAATAGTAGCGCTGCCTGCCCAACCATCAACCACGAGTCCAGAGCGGGCACCACTAGACGGGTGTACGGGTGAGGCATTGGAGTATTGCGGGGTTGCCACCGCGAGCACTAAGGATAGGGAGCGCGCCCTACGGTACACCCCGCCACCGTTGGATTGAGAGCCACGCCGCCCGCTAGAAGTGTTACCCTCAATGGTTTCTAGATAGGAGCCACGGTTGGCGGTTACGATTCCCACATGATCGGCTACGCCGTCTTTATTCCAGTCGAAGAACACGATGTCACCAGGCACGGCGCTGCGCTTGTCGTGTACCCGCCCTAGACGGCGGGCATTATTTAGCCCGGTAGGGCAATACGCGAAGATACCGCCCGGCGGGGTCATACCAGTGCTAAAGAGCACCCAGGACACGAACATGGCGCAATACGGGACACCTGACCGCCCGAAGTAGGGGGAGCCGGTTTTCGCGGCGTACCAACGCCCGTACTTAGTGCCTGCTTGCGGGTCATTCCAGCGAGAGTAACCCACTTCTTTAGCAGCGACAGCGATTACTTGGGATGCTGTAGCCATACCTATTCACCCCCAATCTCAAGGCTGGACAGCTCAGCGCAGTCTTCCGGTCCATCACCGAACTCGGGCATGGTGGCGGTCTGGATCGCCTCGGGATCGTCAGGTTCATTAGGACACATGGTTTTCTCCTTCTTTTGTTTTTGGGTATGAAAAAAGCCCCGAACAATGCCGGGGCAAAAATAGAATCTGTTAGACAATCAAATACATACAAGACAGCGGTAATACCATCCCTGTACCGTCGCCTACCGTGTTATAGGCGTCGCAAGACAAAACTCCACGATTATTAATGTAAAGCTCAAAAGAAGTTCCCCGGCTTGTGACGTGACCGCCAACGAATTGAGTCATCCTAGGCACATATCGTTTCGGGACGGTAGCGATGTTACTTTTATATCCTCCACCTCTGCGGATCACTGCTCCGTTTATGTAGATTAACTGCCCTACCTGGCATATACGGAGTTCATGCCCTGCCACAGCTCCCCATCCAGAGGATAGGGTAAGGGGTTCCCAAGGGCTTTGGGCTAGGGTTTCAGCGGCGGCGTGTATTATCGGGCGGTTAGCGGTCATGATGTTGTTTTTCCTTTCGTTGCCAGCCACCCACCGGCAATAAAAGGGAAAACGTTTATATTGTCCAGGTGAGCGGCGAAAAATAGATAGAAGCACCAGCGTTTGCAGACGGTAAGAAAATCACGTTTCCCGTCTCTTGAACCGTGATATACCCTGCCGCAAAAGCGGAGATAGCCACCCCGCCAATACTCCGGCGTGGCCTGTATCCTTGCGGGATAGTAGCTATCTGTACGTTGCGTTTAGCAGTAAAAGTGCCGCGCTTGTAAATATTAGAGTTAGTTGTGACCAGGTTGCCGTGATGAATCAACTCCAGATGCCCCTCACACCCGTTCATCAGGGTGCAGGGAATAATCTCAGTGATTACGTTCTCAGCGGTCGCTTAGGTTCTAGTGGTGGTTGCAACACCGAGTTTGAAAGGATGTTTCAACGGTGT
>OKIM01000311.1_pt1 | contig 11868 bp, 6 predicted proteins | sample 1612191 | NCBI WGS metagenome assembly OKIM01 (sample SAMN04436781, study PRJEB24849) | human gut metagenome | biome: human gut; feature: NICU; material: stool | host: Homo sapiens | place: USA: Saint Louis, MO | collected 2011-03-31 | reverse complement strand
ACGCCGCTACGTTTTCCGAATTCTTGGGCGGGAGGAAAAACCTAGGCTCCACGCGGGAACGGGAGGAAAAACTTTTTCCCCTCGCTTAGTAGCCGAGGCTTAGAACATTCAGTGAGTAGGGTCAGGAGAGGTCGGAGAGGACTTCTAGGATTACTGGGGTTACCCGCTCGATTACTTCCAAGGTGTCGGCGAATTCGCGCTCCCCGCCATACCAGGGATCGGGAACCTCCATATCGCCCTCGCTGGCCTCGGGATCAAACTCGCGGTAGAGACGAATTTTGCTCTCATCGGCTCCCCAACGCTGCGCTAGACGGGTGAGGGCGCGCTGATGACCACTGGTCATGGCGAGTAGTAGATCGAAATCTTCGAAATCACTGCGACTGATCTGACGGGCATGGTGATCGGGAACCAGCCAACCGTGATCTTCTAGGATATGTACCGCGCGGTAGTCGGGGGGATTGCCGTGTTCTTCGTCAGAGACTCCCACGGAATCAAAAACCAGGTTATCGAGAGTTTCTTCTTCGGCCTTTTGGGCGGCAACTGCCTGTGCCATAACTGACCGGCAAATGTTACCGGTACATACGAACAGTACCCGGGTCAATGGGATTCCTTTCGTTAGCCATTTAGGTGGTGTTTTCTTGTCATATTGACGAGAGGTTACCAGGAGCTTTCTACGGGTGCGCCCTCTTTATATCCGGCGGCGCTTTGAATCCCAACGATGGCTTTTTCCCGGAATTCTGCCTGGTTAGTGGCACCTGCATAGGTAAAGGAGGAACGCACTCCCGCCAAGATTTGGTCGATCAAGTTTTCCACCCCGGGACGGGCAGGATCTAGGTACATCCGCGAGGTAGAGATCCCCTCTTCGAATAGTTCTTTACGGGCGCGTTCAAAGCCGCGGGAGGTGGCGTTACGGTTACGAACTGCCCGACGGGAGGCCATCCCAAAGTTTTCTTTGTAGGGGCGTCCATTCCCGTCGCGTACGATATCGCCAGGAGATTCGTGGGTACCGGCGAACCAGGAGCCGACCATCACATTCGAGGCTCCGGCTGCCAAAGCTAAGGCCACGTCTCGCGGATGACGCACGCCGCCGTCAGCCCAAACGTGCTTCCCTAGTTCGTGGGCGCGGCGGGAACATTCGAGTACCGCCGAGAATTGGGGTCGGCCTACGCCAGTCGCCATCCGGGTAGTGCACATCGCGCCTGGCCCAATGCCGACTTTCAAAATATCGGCACCGGCAGCAGCCAGTTCAGATACTGCGTCTGCGGTGACCACGTTTCCTGCCACGATCGGCACTTCCACTCCGGTGGCTCGTACTGCCTCTAAAGCCTGGATGGTTTTATCTTGATAACCGTGGGCAGTGTCGACCACTAAGACATCTACGCCTGCTGCTACCAGTTGGCAGGCGCGTCCGGCCACGTCACCGTTAATGCCGATCGCCGCCGCTACCCGCAGCTTGCCGTCTTTATCGGTGTTGGGGGTGTAGATGGAGGAACGCACCGCTCCCGGTGCGGTCATTACCCCGACTAGGCGTCCGTCATTATCAACTACTGCGCCGAGCCCCAGGTGTTCTTCTGCTAACTGGCGGTAAGCGTCCTCGGGGCCAATCCCTTCCGGCAAAAGTAAGGTGCGGGTGTCCATCACCGTATGTAGCTGCGCAAAGTGATCTACTCCCGCCAACGCTGACTCGGGAACTACTCCGATCGGGCGGTTTTCTTCATCTGCAACTAGTACCGCGCGGTGGGAGCGCTTCGAAATCAGGGACAGTGCTGCGGCTACCGTGTCGTGGGGGCCGAGTACTACCGGAGTGTCATAAACCGTGTGACAGGCTTTTACCTTGGCTACGGTTTTAGCGATGATGTCGCCGGGAACGTCCTGAGGCAGAGTTACTAGACCTCCGCGGCGAGAAACTGTTTCCGCCATCCGTTTCCCGGCAACTGCCGTCATATTGGCGACGATAATCGGCACCGTAGTGCCACTACCGTCGTCGGAAGATAGATCCACGTCGAAGCGGGAAGCTATTCCCGAACGCGAGGGAACCATAAAAACATCGTCATAGGTCAGCTCATAAGGTGCCGACATTCCATTTAAAAAGCGCACGGCTACTCAGCTTAGTGCAAAGAAGGCAAAAGGGGGAGACCTTAATCGAGATAGATAATATTACGAGGAAAACGGGGGAAGTGTTTTCCCAGATAAATAGCTAGGGGAGGGTAATCAGAGAAAAATATCCGCTCGCAGTTTCAAAAAGTTTACTAAAGATAGCTAGGCTAGTTTTATGGCAGATACACAAGATCGGGAAGTGCTCACCTGGCAAGGATTCGGAGATGCCACCCGACAAATCGCGCAAAATATTGTAGATTCCGGGTGGATGCCCGAGTTAGTAGTGGCGGTGGCTCGCGGGGGGTTGTTGCCGGCGGGTGCTTTGTCTTACGCGTTAGGACTAAAAGCAATCGGCACCATGAATGTAGAGTTTTATACCGATATAGAGGAAACTCTGCCTGAGCCAGTGCTAATTCCACCGCTCATGGATGTTTCGGCTCTGTCCGGTAAACGAGTGCTAGTAGTCGATGATGTTGCCGATTCGGGGAAAACTTTAGAGTTGGTGATGCGGCTGATTCGCGAACGCGGGATTCCTTCGGGGCAAGAAGGCGAGCGGGTAGCGGTCTCAGAAGCCAAATGTGCTTGTATCTATGTAAAGTCGCGGTCGATTATTAAACCTGACTACGTACTAAAACACACCGACAAATGGATTAATTTCCCGTGGTCTACTCTGCCTCCGGTGACTGCGGAGGGGCTAGGACACTAAGGGTAATCGCTAGTTACCATCCCTGCTAGGTAGCGGGGCGGATCCGCTTGTGGAAGTAGACAGCTTGGAAGAGGTATTAGCGCTAGCGCGTCGCACCTTGGATGCCTGCGGTTTGCAGGACTGGGAAGTTGGCCTGGATCATGCGCGCCGCCGTGCGGGCGCCTGCCATTTTGGAGATAAACGGATTAGTTTTTCTCGCTATCTGCTTCCGCTCTACGATTCAGCTGCTGCGCGGGAAGTTGTTTTACACGAGGTCGCTCACGCGCAAGTAGGGCCTAAGGTGGGGCATGGTAAGCGCTGGCAGCAGGCAGTTAAGTCTTTAGGAGGGCGAGCTGAACGTACAGTATCCCCGGATGCCCCCTCCCTCCCGGCTCCCTGGATCGGAGTATGTAAAGCCGGCCACCGTATTGAACGTTTTCGCACCCCTACCCGAGTTTTAGCCTGTTCGAAATGTTCTCGTGATTTCCGAGTGGAAAACATATTTACCTGGACATACCGGGGCGGAGCTCCCCATCACCACCGGGCATACCTGCGCGAACTCCGCAAAATTGAGCGTGTGAACTAACCTAGGCCATCCGTAGTAACTTTTCGTCTCTGAAATCCGTAAACTTGAGGAGGGTAAAGTTAAGGATTTCGTTAAAGAGGACATATGGGCACGCAGCTATTGGTGAAGTGGGGAGCAAAAACGATTGCCCTATCTTCTGGACAGAGCATTGTGGTGGGACGGGACAAATCTGCAGGTTTGCGGGTGCAAGATCCCATAGTCTCACGTAACCATCTAAGAATTTCCTACCTAAACGGCCGCTGGACAGTAACAGATCTTAAATCAACTAACGGAGTATGTATCGGTGGTCAAAGGCTACGTCCCGGCGCAGAATATGTGTTAGAGGGCAACGGGCAGATTCATCTCGGGATTCAAGCGTCGGCTCCGGTAATTACCTATGAAGAGCGAATACTTGGCAACAATCTGAAAAAGGCGGCTGGTCCAGGGGTGTCTTTGCGACCAGTTTCGGCTCTACCACCGCGAGTAGCTTCCCCCAAAGGGGTGGGGAAGATTCCGCCTCCACGGTCGGTAGCGATTCCACAAACCGCCCCGAACACGCCTTCACAGCCGCTTTCTCGTTCCGACATGTTGGTTCCTACCGGGTGGACAACTCTAGGAGTCGCTAAAAAACCGCCCCGCCCCGCCCCGCCCCGACTTCCCGCTAATTTGGGTAAAACGGATAACCGGGAAATTGTGGGGGCGGGTAACCAAATCCCGATTCCTGCTCCCGGACAGATTTTCCATATTGGACGCGGTGCCGACAACGAAGTTGTACTGCCCGATCCGCTGGTTTCCTCCCATCACGCCGTGATTTCAACCAATCATGGTGGATTAACAGTTACTGATTTAGGGTCGACAAACGGAGTTTTTATCAACGGTCTGCGGGTACGCTCCGCTCAAATACAGCCGGGCGATGTGTTAACCGTAGGGAGGATTTCTCTGCGCTTAGTGGGAGATAATCTGGTTCGAATAGGTTCGATAGTTGCTGAAGGGCAAAGACACGATGCGCTAATCGTGGACGATATGTCTTTTCTGGTAGGAACCAGTGCCGCAGAACGTCAAAAGGGCGCAGGGGCGAAAAAGCCCATTTTGGATCGGGTATCTTTTGCGGTTCCTAAAGATTCTTTGTTGGCAGTGATCGGCCCTTCGGGAGCGGGAAAATCTACCCTTCTTAATTGCATGATGGGCAAGCTCAAACCGCAAAAGGGCGCCACCTATTTTGAAGGTTTGGAGATGAGCCAATATGCCTCGGCGCTTTCTGACCGGATTTCTGCAGTTCCCCAAGATGATTTATTGCATCTGGATTTGACCGGGAGAAAAGTTTTAGATTATGCAGCTAAACTGCGCTTTCCGGATGATACTCCCGCTAAAGTTCGCGAAGAAGCAGTGCAGAGAGTAATCAATCAGCTAGATCTCCAAGCCCACGCCGATACCAAAGTAAAACGGATGTCGGGAGGGCAGCGTAAACGGGTGTCTACCGCAATGGAACTTCTAGATGAACCCGATTTATTGTTCCTGGATGAGCCCACTTCGGGGTTGGATCCTAATCTGGATCGAGAGGTCATGGCACTTTTAGCTAAACTGGCACACGGCCAAAACGGGCAGCCAGGGCGCACCGTGGTAGTTATTACCCATTCAACTGCCAATCTGGGTATGGCGGATAATGTGCTATTGCTAGCTCCCGGGGGAAAAGTCGCATACTTTGGTCCGCCCGCGGGAATCAAGGGATTCTTTGCTCCTCTAGGGGTAAAAGATTTTCCGGAAATCTATGATTTACTTTCGCGGGCTCCTGACCAGATGCAAGCTATGTTCGCTTCCTCGGGAAGGGTGAACCTTCAAGATATAAAGAGGTCGCTAAGCCTAGCGGGGGTAAGTGCGGGCGGTAGGGCAGCTCCGACGCAAAAACAACTAATCCAACCGAAGAAGCATTCTCTGTTAAGGCAAAGTCGCACCTTGTTTTCCCGCCAAATGCGACTGATGATGGCAGATCCTCTGGTAGTTATTTTTACGGTGGCGCTGCCGCTAGTGATGGCGGTATTATCCCTAGTGGTTCCGGGGAAAACCGGGTTCGTGGGCAGCACCGATACCGAGGGAATCAAATCGCCAGGAATGCTCTTGGTGATCGTGATTTTTGGGGCGGTACTGATGGGACTGGTACCCGCGATTAGGGAGCTGGTGCGCGAGCGCGCTATTTTTCTCCGAGAATCAGCGGTGGGGTTGCGTTTAGGTGCCTATCTGCTATCAAAAATCATCAGCCTGGGATTATCGGCGGTGGTGCAGGCAGGGATTCTTACAGTGGTAATAACTCTGCTGAATCGGATTCCTAAAAACGGGGTTGCCTTGCCTTTCCGTTGGGAACTGTTCCTTGCCTGCTTGCTGGCAACTTTGGCGGCGTCCTCCTTGGGGCTATTCTTTTCTGCTTTGGTGCGCAGCGCAGAACAAACTACTCCGGTGATGATTGTGCTGCTGATGGTGCAGTTGGTGATGTGTGGGGGCGTGATCGATTTTGCGGATTCCAGCGCGGGACACCTGTTGTCTTCTACGGTTTCTTCTCAATGGGCTTATTCGGCCGGTGCCGCCTCGGTGGATTTGAATCGGGTGCATCGGCAATCTGCTTTGGACGCGCAGAAAAAACAGGATAAAACCTATGCGGAGAACAAAGCGAAGATTGACCAACGTAACGAGGACGCCAAGAAACAGGCGAAGGCTTTGGGGCAGGAACCTCCTAAGGCTGAAACCTTAAAGAAACCGGAGCCTATCACGATTCCTGAAACTCATCAGCGTTGGAAACCGACTAAAGGTCGGTGGGGGGCTAACCTGCTGATATTAGGAGGATTTTACGCCGTATTCGCCGCGCTAACTGCCGTTCCGTTAGCCAGGTCGAGGAGGTAAAAGGTGAGCCAGTATCCCGAATATCCCGGCCAAGGTCCGCATGATTTTGGCAATGGTGGCGGCTATAGATCCCCTCAAATGCCGGTAGCTAACCAGGGAGCACCCGCTCCCCAGCAAACCCCGTTTTATCTCGCTGGTTATCGTCTGCTCAAAGCCTTAGGTTCGGGCACCATGGGGGAAGTGTGGAAGGTAGCCGATACTCGAGGAAATATTTACGCCGCAAAAATTTTGCGTTCGAAGTTAGCAATTAAGCCGGGGATTGCGCAGCGTTTTCGCATGGAAAAAGATCTGGTTACCGGGGTGCGGCATCAAAACATTGTGGAGGTTTATGACCTGATCCAAACCCCGGAATATATGGCGATCATTATGGAATATACCGATGGTGGGGATTTGGGGGAGCTGCTGAAAAAGCGGGGTACGCTGCTGCCCTTAGATGCCGTCTACTATTGCATGGGGATTGCCGCTGGTCTTTCCCCGATTCATCACGCCGGGATTGTGCATCGCGATTTAAAGCCCTCCAATATTTTATTGAAACGACAAGGGGGCTACCTGGTGCCCAAAATCGCGGATTTTGGTTTAGCCAGATGGATTGATCCTCGCTACGAAATCCAGACTACGAAGCGTTCTGGAACCCCCTACTATATGGCGCCGGAGATGATTGAAGGCAAAGGAGTCAGCTCAAAAACTGATATTTATTCCCTAGGCGTGATTCTTTACGAGTTACTCTGTGGGATCACCCCCTTTAGAGGGACGGTGGGGGAAGTATTAGAGCATCAGTTCTACGATATGCCGGGGATGCTGCCGGGAATTCCCAGTTCCCTGTGGAATGTGATCACCCAAATGCTGGCGAAAGAGACTTCGGTGCGCCCCAGTGCTGCCCAGACCCACGCCCTCTTAAAATCGGTAGTTGACCAGGTGCGTCCTCTTGATGCCCTGCCGGTATTAAAGGAGCCTCCACCGCCGCAACCTTTAGCAGATGTAGTGCGGATTTCCCCAGCAGACGCTAAGACTTCCTTGGCTTCGGCGAAACCGATTATTCCCGCCCACGATGAGGACGAAACCCAGTCGGGGCAGACCGCCCGCGGGCAGGTGGAACCGGCGGCTCCTGTCTGGCATCCGGTGAGCTTGCCCCCGGCGATTATGGTTAATACCGAGGAGGCTATCGGGACAGGAGCGGGATCCCCCGGGGGATTCTTGCCGCCGCGGGAGCAGGATGAGTCCGCAAACGAACAAACCTTAGGAGCCCGGAGAAACAGCCCCGGTTTTACCGACAACTTATCGAGTGCTTCCCCCCGTCAAGGCGCGCCTGCTCCCCGCCGCAGCGCAGTGAAAGAAATCGTAGGCGGAGTGGCGATCGGCTTAGGAGTGGGCGCCCTAATCACCCTGGTCGCAGCCGCAATTTTGTTATTGTTCTAAGGGAAGCAGCTTAGACTTGCGCCTCTTTTAGGAGCTTGCTCAGGCGCTTGAGGGAAACCCGCTCCCGCGTACCCAAGGGCTGGGCAAATAGCGAAACCCGCAGTTCTTCCACTAGCCAGCGCCCATGGATTAGGGCAGCTACGGCAGCAGGATTTGCAGCTAGATTTTCCTGGTTTGCTACTTTTTCGCGCGCGCCCTCCCAAATAGCTAAAGCCTGTTCCTCCTGGTGGCTCCCGCTGTTTTGTCCCTGGCTTGCCTTTTGGAGGCGGGTAACTATCGCCTGTAGGTAACGCCCTAAATCTTCGGCTCCCTCGCATAAATCCCACAGGAATCCCGGGTAGATAATCTGCGATAGCTGGGAGCGCACCTGGGTAACTTCCCCTAAAGCGCTGAGCGGGAAATGCCCAGATAGCGCGGCTGATACCTCTCGGTAGCTGCCACCGATCTCCCCAGTTTCGCGGGCGAGGCTGTAAACCTCGTCCTCGAAACGGTCGCGGAAATCTGTAGCCAGCTGCCGCAGGGTCGAAGAATCTCGAACTGTCCAGGTATCGACTTTTGCTTGGTCTAGGCAACGCCAGGTGGCTACCAGCTGCAGATCTGCGAGCAAAGCGGCTTTTTCGTAGGGCAGTGCCGCCAGGTTTAGCGCTAAATGCGCTGGCCAACGACTAGAAATCCGTCCAGGGGGCAGGCAGAGCTGGGAGCAAAGCAGGTAGGTAACCCCGAAATGGTGGGAGCGTTGAGCTTGCGCTAAGTTTTCAAAGCGCGCCACTCGCACCGGGAAAGTAGGGGAGCTTGAATCCATCTGATTGCTTGCTTCGCTATTTTTCTTGGCGGAACGCGGGTTTTCGTAGCGGTTTTTTTGCGGACCCGACAGTAGTGATAATCCGAAGGGGCGCGGCAGGCGTTGCGGCAGTAAGCCTGGGAAGGCTTGTCCGGGTATCCCGCCGGCAGTAGTGGTTATTTGAGTAGGTAAAACTGCCGTTTTTCCGCGTACCTGCGGCCAGGAAGGAGAAAAGTCTGTTTCCGGGAAATGCTGCCCATCGCCATTAGTGCCTTTACTGCTGCTCCGGGTGGTTTTCGAAGGTGCCGAGTTCTTCTTTCCGCTTTCGGCTTTACTCACCTGCGAAAGCGCGTCACGAATTACTTGCTTGCGGGCGGCGCGTCCTTTCTTTCCGTAACGTCTCTGCAGTTTTTCGAGGTCGCGAGAATATATCTGTTCTTTCCCCACGTGAAGTGCAAAGCGAATTCGCAAATGCGCGGGCAAAGCCGTGACCGCCTGGGAAAAGTCTTGCTCGGTTACTTCCACGGCGCGCAGTTGGTCGAGAGCCGCGATAAACAGCGAAGCCAGTGGCCGCGAGGGGGCGGTTAACTGCTTTTTCCTTGCGGCGTCTGCTTGGTTGCGGTGGCTAGGCTGTTTAGAGGTATCCGGCGCTGTGGTTGCAGTGGCTTGGGGGGCGCCTGCCCCTGGCGAGTGCCCGTTTCCTCCCTGTTCTGTGCTCTCCGCAGGGTTTGGATCTACGTTCTTTGTGCCGCCTGCATTCCCCGGAACTTTAGGCTGATTTTCACTGGTAGACGGGTTATTATTACTTTTTTCAATCCCCGCCCAAACGGCTAAGCGTCCCAGGGAAGCCTGCAACGCTTCCTCTTGCTTAATCTGTACCGGGGTAGGCTCGCGGCTTTCGGCAGCGCCAGCAGGAGCCGCGGGATTGGCCAGTTCACGCTCAATCCACGCGCTAACTTCCGCCGCCACCTGCGGGGCAGGCACCAACTGGCGGCGCACCGTTTTCGGTAATGCCCGGATCAGCGCGGTGAACAGCTGCGGCCAGAGCCCCGGGACTGTCCATTGAAACTCTTGCGGATTAAGGTACGGCAACTGCTCTAAGCTAACCTGGCAGGTGATCCCATCTTCTTCCTTGCCCGGGGCAAAGTGATACTGCAGGGGCAAACTAAAATCTGCCCCTACCCAGCGGTCGGGGAATCCGGCGCGAGAGAGCCGGGTAAGTTTGCCCGCCAAATCAGTTCTGCCCCCAATCGAATGATCCGCGGCTTTACCACTGGAATAGTTGCGGGGCGCTTTTTGGGTGGCTGTTGGGGTGAGCACCACGTCTTCGGGGTAATCCAATATATGGGGGTCATCTTGACGTTTAAACCAGGCCGCGAAAGTTCCCGGATTGGTTACCTCTCTACCCAAGCGGGCAGCGAAAAAGGCCGCCAAAGCGTCCTCGCCGGCCACCATTCCGGCCTGGCGGGTGCGTTGCTCAACTTCCCGGGCACGCTCCAGCATCTTTTCATTGCGTTTCAAGAAGGGATAATTCAAGGGGGCATCCCCCCTGACCAGGGCGTTAGCAATAAAGAGGGCGCGCGCCCACTCCCGAGCGGTTTGCGGGCTTTGCTCGCCAGGCAGATCCAGCTTACTGACCGCAGGAGATAGCGCCGGCATTGCTTTATTTCCCAGCCGAGACAGAGGCACCGGCACGTCCGCGGCAATCGTGAGCCCGTAGAGGGTAACCCGTTCCGGCACTAGCGCTGTGCCTTTCCTACTTGACCAATACGGCTCCCCATAGGAGCGTTTCACCAGGTGTTTCCCGGCGTGAATAATCCAATCGGGGTTAACCCGGGCCACATTGCGGGCAAAAAGCCGGGAGGTTTCTACCAGTTCCGCAGCCATTACCCAATCGAATGTGCGGTTAGAGAGCCCCGAACCTGGCCAGATGGTGAAGCGAGCGCCGCGCGGAGCCAGGTACTGTTTGGCGCGCTGATCCCAGTTGCCAATCCCCGAAAGCATTCCCACCAGTAGGGACCGATGAATAGCATCCGTGTCAGAATATTTTGAGGTGAGGTTTTGGCAGGCCACAATTAGCTCGCGAGACTCCGGATCTATCTGGTAGGTGGAGCGGGACGGTTTCGCCAAGGGACGTGCGCTAATTCCCAGCTCTTTTAATAGTTGCCGCAGTTGGCCGGTGAGATCTTGCCATTCCCGAGTACGCAGGTAATGCAGAAATTCGCGCTGACACATTCTCCGAAAAGCACTCCCGGATAGATCGCGGGATTGGGTGCGCAGGTAGCGCCAAAGATTCAGGTAAGTCAAGAAATCGGAGCTGGGGTCCAGGAAACGCGAATGAGCTTGATCAGCGGCTTCCTGGTGTTCTAAGGGTCGCAGACGTACATCTTGCATCGAAAGCGCGGAAACTATTACTAGCGCCTCCGATACGCAGCCGCGCCGGTCAGCCTCTAGCAGCATCCGCGCCAGACGCGGATCAATCGGCAGCTTCGCTAGGCGTTTGCCCAGCTTGGTGAGGCGGTAACCCGCTGTGTTTTCGCCCCGCTCCGAAAGAGCACCCAGTTCGTAAAGCAGCTGTTCCCCGTCCCGGACTTGCCGCGGATCCGGCGCATCGATAAAGGGAAAATCGGCGACTTTCCCCAGGTTTAACGAGGCCATCGCCAAAATCACTGCCGCCAAGGAGGTTCGTAAAATCTCGGGTTCAGTAAAACGGGGACGTGCCAGGAAATTCTCTTCCGAATACAGCCGGATACAAATCCCGTCACTAATCCGCCCACAACGCCCCGCTCGCTGTCGGGCACTGGCTTGGGAAACTTCTTCAATCGGCAGGCGCTGCACTTTGGTGCGCTGCGAATAACGCGAAATCCGCGCCAGACCAGGATCAATCACATACTTTATGCCCGGCACGGTTAGGGAAGTTTCTGCCACATTGGTGGCGAGCACGATTCGCGGATAAGGGTGCGGGGCGAAGACTCGTTGCTGTTCCGCCGGGGATAGCCGGGCAAATAGCGGCAAGATTTCTACTGCTCCCGGGGTGTTTGAGCGTTCCCCAACGCGCACGTACCGCTGACCTAGATGCGCGGCGAGGGCGGCCTCGGTGTCCCGAATATCCCGCTCGCCTGGCAAAAACACCAAAATATCGCCGCGACCGCAAGCAAAGAGTTCCTCAACTGCCTGGCAGATCCCCTCGGTCTGGTCTTTTGTTTCACCGCGGGCGGCTCCCTCTTTTTGCTGGCGCGGGAGGTGCTTACGGTTTTCTTCGAAGGATTCCTCATCGCCCTCTTCGTCCTCATCCGTGCTATCGGAGCCATCCAGGGGGCGGTAGCGCACCTGAACCGGGTAGGTGCGTCCCGAAACTTCAATAATCGGAACGGGGAAACCGGGGCGGGAAAAATGCTCGGCAAAACGCTGGGAATCAATAGTTGCCGAGGT
>OKIM01000303.1_pt1 | contig 12296 bp, 12 predicted proteins | sample 1612191 | NCBI WGS metagenome assembly OKIM01 (sample SAMN04436781, study PRJEB24849) | human gut metagenome | biome: human gut; feature: NICU; material: stool | host: Homo sapiens | place: USA: Saint Louis, MO | collected 2011-03-31 | reverse complement strand
GCACCCCGATGATAGTGGCCGGGGAAATCTCTACCCGAGTCAGCGCTAAAACCAGACCAGTTATCAGCACGTCATGACAGAGCGCGAACAATGCCGAGAATGCCATTGTCCAGGTTCTAAAGTATACCCACAGCATCAGGGCTACCAGGATGAAGAAAATCACCAGAGATTGCAGTGCCTTAAAGGTCACGTCCGCGCCCCAAGACGGGCCAATCGTGGTTGCCGCTACTTTAGCTTCTGGCACCTTATAGGCTTTAGCTAGATCTGAAACCACCTGGCGTTTAGCGGTGGTATCTAGAGAAACTGATTGCACCCGAATCGAAGAAGCTCCCACCGAGTTCACCGAGGAACCCTTGAGCTTAGGGTTGGCGTTTACTACCTTTTGAGCCGGGGCTTGATCTCTGCCTGCCACCGAAGAAACTGTAAATTCGGTGCCGCCCTTAAAGTCAATAGAGCGCTCCAGCCCCAGCACTGACATCGCCAGCACTGAGATCAGCATTAATGCCGCCCCCGCAATCAGCAGGTATTTGCGGTTATCAATGAACTTGTAAGATTTGCGACCAGAATAGAGGGCGTTACCCCAACTTGCGAAACTCATTTTTCTTCCTCCTGGTCCGTCGCGGATACTGACGCTAGCTCATCTGCGGGAGCATCATCCTCGTTCGAATCCGCTTTTTCCGCGGCTGGCTCCTCAGCTTTGTCATTATCTGACTCTCCGGCGTCCTCTTCCGGCTTAGATTTGTAGACAGAGCGAATCTTGCGTACTTGTCCCGCGCCTACATACCGGTAGGTTCCGCGCTGTGCACCCAGGTGCTCTGGATCGAGGCCGGAGAGCTTATGTCCTTCCCCGAAGAACTTAAACCGCAGTAACCACACCATCATCGGGTGAGTGAAGATGAAGATTAGCGCCAAGTCGATCAAGGTGGTGATCCCGAGGGTGAAGGCGAAGCCTTGCACCCCGCCCACTGCCAGGAAGTAGAGCACGCAAGCCGCTAGCACGTTCACCAAGTCGGAGGTAACGATAGTGCGTTTTGCCCGATCCCAACCAACGCTGACCGCGCTCGATAAGGCTTTGCCGTCGCGAACCTCGTCGCGAATCCTCTCGAAGTAAATAATGAAGGAGTCGGCGGTAGTCCCGATAGAAACGATCACGCCCGCAATACCCGCTAGGGAGAGGCGATAGCCCATCGACCAGGACAATAAAGTCAAGGTCAGGTAGAGGAGCACGCCGGCACTCACCAGGGAGCCAACAGCTACTATCGCTAGGCCACGGTACTGCCAAATCAGGTAGAACACCACCAGAATCAAACCGATGATACCGGCGATAACCCCATATCGTAGCTGGTCAGCACCGAGAGTTGCCGAAACCTGTTGTTCGGATTGCACATCGAAGTTGAGCGGCAGCGAACCAAACTTCAACTGGTTAGCCAGAGCGGTGGAAGAAGACCGGGTGAAAGACCCAGAAATTTCCGCTTTACCGTTAGTGATCGCGTTATTTACTCCCGGCGCGGAAACTACCAAGCCATCGAGTACGATCGCAAACCGGTTCTTATCGTTATTTTGCCCCGGTGGCAAGCCATTTTCTCCCGCAACCGGTTGATGGCGGTACTTCATCATCCGGGTGGTGATATCAGCGAATGTGGAAGCCCCCTGCTTATCAAAGGACAGAGTCACTATCCATTGACCAGTGGATTGTCCGGAAGCCCCGGTACCCATGCCCGATTCTGCAGAAGTTATCCGGGCACCCGAAACCTCGGCAGGAGACAAAATATACTTCTCGTGCCCTTCGCTAGAGCAGGCTACCAATGGTTTCTTAATATCACCGGAGGAGCCGCCCTCCCGCGAGCTCTTTTGCTGACAATCTTTGGCATAGAACTCTTGCAGAACTTTTTCGGTTATCCAGGCATCGTCTGAATTGTCTTTCGGCTGGGTGGCTCGCTTATCACTGATCTTGCCGTCATGGTCAAGATCCGCCATTTGCTTAGCGAAAGCTTCCGGATCAATGTTGGCCGGTTTCGCCTGTTTCTTGCCTGCTTGTTGTTGCTCTGCCTGCTGAGCCATCACCGACTGGGGAACCCCCGGGGCAGAACGCAATACCGCCCGGAAATACAACTCGGCAGACTGGCGCACCAAATCCAAAGTTTCTTTGGAAGGGTTACCGGGTAAGGACACCAAAATATTGGAGTTACCCTGGGAGGTGATTTCCGCTTCCGAAACCCCGGAAGCGTCGACACGCTGCCTAATAACCTCAATCGCCTGGGTAATATCCTCAGCGGTAACTGCGCGTTTAGCTCCGGAAGCAGCATTACCTTTCGGGGTGAGGATCAGCTGAGTTCCGCCCTCCAAATCCAGAGCCAAAGAGGGGGTGGGTTTAGCTTTCTTAGTGAGTACCCCCACCAGCAGGGTTCCCGTTAAAGCCAGCACAAGTACCAGGAAAAACGCCAGTGTGCGTCCAGCGTGATATTTTTTCTTCGCCAATGTCGTTCTTTCCGTTATATACGGTGTTTATTTTTTCGCTTATTAGTTCTTTTCGCTCGGATCGCCATCCGCAGCAGCAGCGTCGTCGTTTGCCTCGTCAGCAGCAGTTCCTTCTTCCAGGGAATCTACTGCCAGATCCTTAGCCTCTTCGTCTTTGTCAGCTTCATCAGATTTTTCTGTGTCCGCGTCCTGGGGGTCAGCGTCTTCGGTATCCGGCGCGAACGGCGGGTTTCCCACGCTGACAATCGCCCGAGATGTCCACAGGGTTTCGGTTCCATCCGAGGTTTCGAGCACGATTACGTCCCCATCGGTTTCAACGTAGCGTCCATAAAAACCTGAGGTGGTCATCACCCAGGCGCCGGGCACCATATCGTTAGCTAGTTTGTTGCGCTGCTCTGTTTGTTTTTTCTTGGCATTACGTGAAGAAAAAATCATCATCAATAAGAACGCGCCAATAACGGCTAGAAGTACTCCGCTTCCCATTGTCAACCTTCCAGTCTAAAATTCTTAACCTTAATGATTCTAAGCGTTAAAGGACATCTGTTTCATCTTTCGCACCCGGTTTAGACCGGTTTTGTGACCAGTCGCCCCCTGATTCGCTGTCACCGAAGTCAAAAAGGGAGGCTTCGCTACCTGCCCGTGGCGGGGTCAACCCCAAATGAGCAAAGGCATTAGGGGTAGCGATACGCCCCCGGGGAGTGCGGGCGATAAATCCCTCCCGCACCAGGTAAGGCTCCGAAACGGTTTCCACGGTTTCCGGTTCCTCCCCCACGGAAACTGCCAAAGTGGTTAGCCCGACCGGACCGCCGGCAAAACGATTGCAGAGCGCCTCTAGAACTGAGCGATCCAAGCGATCTAAGCCCGCCGGGTCTACCTCGAACAGGTCGAGAGCCGCTTTCGCGGCTTCTAAAGATAGCGTGCCATCTCCGTGTACCTGGGCATAGTCGATAACTCGGCGCAGCAAACGGTTAGCAATCCGGGGAGTTCCCCGCGAACGCGCCGCCATTTCCGCAGCTGCGCGCGGATCGAGTTCTGCCTCCATCAACCGCGCCGACCTGGTCAACACTTGTTCTAATTCTGCGGTGCTGTAATAGTCTAGGTGGGCGGTAAAACCGAAGCGATCCCGCAAAGGCGCAGGTAGCAGCCCAGATCGCGTAGTAGCACCCACGACTGTAAACGGGGGTAGCGTCAAGGGAATCGAAGTCGCCCCCGGGCCTTTGCCCACCACCACATCGACGCGAAAATCTTCCATCGCCAGGTAAAGCATTTCTTCCGCGGTGCGCGCCAAGCGGTGAATCTCGTCGATAAATAGCACGTCGCCCTCTTGCAGAGCGGAAAGGATTGCCGCTAGATCTCCGGCGTGCTGAATCGCCGGGCCGGAGGTAAGCCGCAAAGAAGTACCGGTTTCGTGGGCAATAATCATCGCCAGAGTAGTTTTTCCTAAACCGGGAGGACCAGCTAATAGCACATGGTCAGGGGTAGCTCCCCTCCCGATAGCCGCTTTGAGTACCAAATCCAACTGGCGGCGAATCTTTTCTTGCCCTACGAAAGAGTCGAGATCTTTGGGGCGCAGCGCGGCCTCGGCGGCTCGCTCTACCTCATCCGCCCCCGGCCCTACCGGAGAGCTGATCGCCCACTCGTTTGTTTCTTCCACGTTGCTCCCCTATGTGTGATGCTTACCCAGCAATTGTAAGGCCGCACGCAAAAGTTCCGGCACCTGCGCTTGCGGGTTAGCTTCGGCTGCCTCTTTAACTGCTTTTTGTGCCAGCGGGGTTCGCCACCCCAGCTGTTCGAGGGCGTGGCAAACTTCTTCGCGCCCGGCACTACCAATCCCGCTGCTAGAGTCAGCTTCTCCTCCGGAAGGTTCGCCCAGCTTATCCCCAATTTCTACCAATATTCTTTGCGCAGACTTCTTACCAACCCCCGGAATTTGGGTAAGTGCCGCCAAATCACCGCGAGACACCGCTGCCCGTAATTCGTCGGGACTAAACACCGCGAGAGCCGCCAATGCCAGCTTGGGGCCGATCCCGGAAATGGTGATAAGGGTGGAGAAAATATCGCGCTCATCGCGCCCGGCGAAGCCAAATAGTAACCAGGCATCTTCGCGTACCACCAAGTGGGTCAAGATTTTGGCCTCTTGGCCTGCAGCCAAGGTAGCTAAAGTAGCGGGAGTGGCAAAGAAGCTGTAGCCCACACCGGATACGTCAATAGTGGCTTTATCTAGCCTTACTTCCTCAATGGTTCCTGATAAATGCGTAATCATATAGAATCTCCGCTAGCTAGCTACTTAGTAAACGCTATCCTACTTGCCCTTATTTCGCCTAAGCCGGGGATCAACCGCGCCGGTACGTCGGCTAGCCGCCTGCGCCTGTGCCCACATTTTTTGGGCAGGAGTAAGATCCCCCCGTGCAGAAATCTTGCCTGATAGGGAAACGTTAACGGTGCCATCCCGACTCGCTCCCTGCAAACCGTCTTGACGCCAACCATGACATATCGCGATTGCTAGAGCATCGGCAGCATCGGCAGGCCGCACCACTTTATCCATCCGTAAAATCCGTTGCACCATATGCTGGACTTGAGACTTATCGGCTACCCCCGAGCCGGTAACTGCGGCTTTGACTTCCGAGGGGGTATGGATCGCTAGCGGCAGACGGTGGGCGGCGGCTTCGCTCATGGCTATCCCCATCACCCACATGGTGGAGGTAACTGATTGCACGTTGTCTTGCGCAAACACCCGCTCAATGGACATTACTTCCGGCTGGTGTTCTTCAATAGCTGCCGCAATCCGCTGGCGGATCTTATCTAGGCGGAAATGAGACGCCATATTTTGCGGAGATCGGGCGACCTCGACATGCACCAGCTGGGCACGCCGCTGCGAATCCATATCAATGATCCCGATCCCGCAGCGAGTAAGACCGGGGTCAATCCCGATTATCCGCAAAGATATTGCCTATTCTTCTTCCTCGTATTGGGCTTGTACCTCGGGGCTTACCGAGAGATTAGTGAATACGTCTTGCACGTCATCGCTGTCTTCTAGGGCATCGATCAGCCGCATTACCTGGCGATACTTTGCCAGATCCAGCTCTGCTTCGGTGGTAGCTTTCCACTGAGATTCTGCCGAGTCGTAGTCAATGCCGGCATCTTGCAAGGCCTTGCGCACCTCAACCAGATTTGTGGGATCACAAATAATGGTGAAGTTTTCTGCGCCTTCCTCGACTTCCTCGGCTCCCGCGTCCAGAACCGCCATCAAAATGGTATCTTCGTCTACGCCCTCGGCCTTAGCTACCTCAATAGCTCCGATCCGGTTGAATAGGTAGGAAACGGAACCAGGATCAGCCAGGTTGCCGCCGTTCTTACTAAAGGCTGTACGCACATCGGCAGCTGCCCGGTTCTTATTATCGGTAAGGCACTCTACCAGCATCGCTACCCCACCCGGGCCGTAACCTTCGTAGGAAATGGTCTGCCAGTCCGCGCCCCCGGCCTCGGCACCAGAACCGCGCGCTACTGCCCGTTTGATGTTATCGGCAGGTACCGAGTTCTTTTTCGCCTTTTGAATCGCGTCAAAAAGGGTAGGGTTTCCCGCCGGATCGCCACCGCCAGTACGGGCTGCTACCTCGATATTCTTAATCAACCGGGCAAATAGTTTACCCCGCTTAGCGTCGATTGCCGCTTTCTTATGTTTGGTGGTAGCCCACTTTGAGTGACCCGACATTCGCTCTCCTTAAGTTCCTCTCGCGCAATTAATTTTCAAAATACCAAGCCTGATTTTAGCGCTTTTGCACCCTAACCGTCTAAAAAGCCTTAATCGTAGACGCTGCCGCAACTGCCATCCCAACCGCTAGCCCACTGCTGAGCCAGTTCCGGCAGACAGTTAGGGTAGATAGTTTCCCGCTCGCCTAAGTGCTTTAGTTCCGTAAGGGGAACCCAGCGGATATCTTCTAAAAGTTGCTTTTCCGAGGGCGTCCACTGGGCGGGAACAGCCCGGGGTGCATCTGCTTTTATACGCACTAAGAAAAAATGTTCTGCCTGGATGGCCCAAAGTTTACGGAACTTTAGCAAAGATTCCCGGTAAAGTACCGGGCCTTGCAACTGATCACGGTCAAGGGTGATTCCAGTTTCTTCTTTAAATTCCCGCAGAGCCGCCTGTTCGCGGGTTTCTCCGCCTTCAATTCCCCCTCCGGGGGTAAACCACCAGCGATGGGTGGGATCAGAAAAATCATGACCACTGATCAAGAGGACGCGCCCTCGAGAATCAAACGCCACTATCCGGGCAGCGTGGCGACCGGGGTAACCATCCTTATCGACTGGCCAGTCCGGCCCGAGCGGATTATCTCCTTTAGGCGGAAAAGGATTCGGGAGCGGACGCGGCACTCGAAAACCGGAGCTCACCCTAGGCTCGCCCCATACGATAGGCACCCACTGCGGTGCAGGCAGCAGCAAAATGCCTGCGAGCCGCCAGTAACTTCTTCACTGACTCTTCGTTTTCTTTCTGGGTACCTTCGGAGAGCCCGCGGTGAGAACTGGCTACATAGTTAAGCGCCAAAACCGTCGCCACCTGTTGGAATTCCGATAGTGCGCGGCGAGCTGCGGGCGAAATAGTGCGAGCTGAACGCCGAGCCCGGCGCCTCCCCGAAAGGGAACAGAGCATTTGGGATTCGCGAACATCAATCCAGCCAGCCGCGATATAGGCTTGGAGGCCATTTTCGATGGCGTTGCGTTGGCGCACCGACACTACCAGGTTAATTACTAGCCAAGTGATGAACATCGGCCCCCAGAAAAACACATAGGAAACCACAAACAGCAGCGCCGAATAGGTGGCTAATCCGTTCCAGGCGGCATGCAAACAAATCGCAGAAACCAAACCGGAAACCGGCAGAATAATCCGCATTTTAGGCGAGGCAATGCGGGTAAGCGCCATCCCCACCGCGAGACCAAAAATCGAAGTGTAAACGGTGTGACCAAAGGGTCCTAGCATCGCCCGCATAAAGAAAACTACCGGGAGTTGTTCGTAAAAACGGGCAAAATAAAGCACGTTTTCCGTGAAAGCAAAGCCCGCGGCCAGAATCCCGGCAATCACTACCCCATCGAGGGGACTTTTCACCGAGCGGCGCCTGGCCAACATAATGATTACTACCCCGAGACCTTTTAAGGACTCTTCAACTATCGGAGCCACGATGGTAGCCAAGAGACCAAAAGATTGAAAAGGAGTGGGACCAAAATCTACCGACTGTAGCTTCTCCCCGGAGAAGGTATTCAGCCCCAAAGCACATACGGAGGCGATCCCCGCCCCCCATAGGAAAGCTATTACTAGTAGCCACCACGGTTTTGGCGCCCAGCGATCTAGCCACACCATCACAATTACCACGATCGCCATGGGCAATAAGGCAGCAATTACGGCGCCTATGGTGGTAGTGATGGATTCTTCCGAGGCCACAAAAAGCGCCAAATAGGTAAGTCCACCCCCGGCTGCTAGCAAACACAGTACTTCCAGCCAGGGAAAAGAACGCAAACGCGAAGTTCTGCTAGCTTTTTCTGCTCCCAGGTCTACCAGTAGCGGTTGGGCGGAAACCCGTTGGGAAACAGCGGGATGAGGAATCAGCGGATCCACGGGCAAACTGCGGGCATCAAAACTGTAACTAGCAACTAGCTGGTCGGTGACCGAAGGGTAGCTGGTGCCAGACTCAGGCAGCACCGGATTTGCCGGCAGATACCCGGGATTCGATTGGCTCACCTAGTCCTCCTTTGTTGGGCTAACCCTAGTCTAACTTGTCTAACCTGGGAGATTATTTTTCTCCTAGGCATTTGCAAAACTAACTAGCAGTTGCTGTGCCTGTCTTTATGTATTTCTTCTAGGCAGTGTTCATAAACCGCTAAAACTTGGTCAGTTACGTTCGACCAGTCATAACGCTTTGCGCCTTGGTGTCCACAGCTGGCTAGCTGGGAGGCTGCTTCCCTATTGTCACACACTGCTAATAGTTCTTCAGCCAGCGAATTTGCGTCCTCGGAAGCAAAAATTTTACCTAGTCTCCCCTGCTCTAGGACTGCAGAAAACGCGGGAATCGAGGACGCAACTACCATACAGTTAGCTGCCATGGCTTCTACCAGCACAATCCCGAAGGACTCTCCCCCGGTTTGCGGAGCGATATAGGCGGTGGCGGATTTAAAAAGAGACTTTTTTTCTTCTTCGCTAAGTGCCCCCAAGAACTCTACGCTGGTTCCAAAGGGCTCTAGAGCAGCGCGAGCGCGACTAGCGGTGCCGGGACCAGCAATTAAGAAGCGAGCGGCAGGATATTTTTCTAACACCATCGGAATGGCTGCTACCAGGATCGACAGCCCTTTTCGAGGTTCATCTAGGCGCCCTAAGAAACAGAACACTGGTGATTGTTCGCTCTGTTGCCACTGGGGACTGGAACTTGCCCCTGCGAACGCGGGAAAGTCAACCCCGTTGGGAATCACGGTAGCGTCCCCATCTTGGTAACGTTGCAAAGTACGCCGCGCCTCCTCAGAGACTGCGATTTGCGCGCTAAGTTTCTCTTTTATCGATTGCACCACCGGTTTACCCAGGGTATAGAGCAAAGATCTTTCCAAGGCAGCATGGAAAGTGCCTACCACCGGGCAGCGCGCATGTTGCAGGGCGATTAAAGATACCGAGGGCGTGGCTGGTTCATGCACATGCAAAATATCGAAATCACTGGTGGTCACCCATTGGCGAGTGCGGGCTGCCACTCGCGGTCCAAAGGCTAGACGAGCTACGGATCCGTTATAGGGAATCGCGAAAGTTTTTCCGGCGTTTACAAACCCGTCCTCGCTATATTCGGTTTCTACCGGGGCAAATACTGAAACTTCGTGGCCACGCCGCCGCAGTTCTTCTGCCTGGTCACGTACGTGAAACTGTACTCCACCCGGTACGTCGTAAGCATAGGGACAAACGATTCCGATTTTCATGGCTGGGTCTCCTGCCTGGCGCGCTGACGAGCCCGTGCTAAGCGCTCCGGATCTAAATCAGCTACAAATAATTTTTGCAGCATGAACCAAGACTCGGGGGAATCCAAAATCATTTTCCCCACCCTGCTAGCCCATTCTTTAGTCATATTTTCTACTCTATCCGGCTTTATGGGACCGGAAATATTTATCACTATGCCCCAGCGGGAACGAGCGGCTCCCCGGCGGGCGCGTCCTAACTTTTCCACAGAGATATGTCCACAGTAAAGCGGAGCATTAATTTTCTGGGCGAGGGCAACCGGCCCCGCTGCTACTAGGGCTTTTGAGTTTCCCAGGGTAACTTCTACCCCCCGGCCAGTAATATCCCGGTCAGCGAGCAGAGGAATCAAATAGTGGCCTTCCCCCGCGGCAGTCACTAGGCTAGCGAAAGGCTTTTCCCCTTTAGTGACCGCAATTATCCGCATATTAGCCTGTTGGCGTACTCGGGTAAACGCCTGGAACAGCGCTTCCGGTTTTACTTTTTCTGCCACGGTAAGGACCGGTATTGCTTCCTGGCTGGCAAAGTAACCCGCTAAATCCCAGTTTCCCGAATGGGTGAGTGCTAAGCACACATTGCCGCGGGCGCAGTCCTCCAGCAAAGATTCGCGATCCCCGCCAATCCGTACGCGTGCCAGAAGTTGGGAATGAGAAAATCCCCCCAATAAAGCGGTTTCAGAAAATAACCGCATATAGCCTTTTAGACCCTGCCGCACAGTTTCTTCGATTTTGTTGTCTGCGATCCCTAAATGTCGCAGATTTTTCCGGTATTGCTGAGCCCCGGAGGTATCGATTCGGTAGAGCACTTCCCCGATCAGATTCCCGATTCCCTGGGCTAGGGGAAGTGGTACTTTCGACAGCAGTTTTAAGCCTGCCCGCGCAAGTTTTTCACTCGAAAAAATCCCAGTTTTCACTTACTTTAGGTGCTTTCTGACGTACATGATTCTTTGCCCGACGGTAATAAAGCTAGCGAAAGCAACCCAAGACAGGGCGAGCGGGAAACAGATCAAAGGAGCGCCCAAGTCAGTTATTCCGGCGCCCACCAGGGCAACCACTAGGCGGTCGGTACGCTCCCCGATCCCGACTTTGGCGACTACCCCGAGGGCTTCACCGCGCGCCCGCACGTAGGGTACCGCTCCTGCTCCCACCAGAGCGCAGATAGCAGCGATGATGGTGCTAGTACGGATTCCTCCTGGAGCCATTCCACTAATCGCCCAATAAAGTAGGGATCCAAAAATCGCGCCATCCGCCAAACGATCAAGAGAAGAATCCAGGAAGGCTCCAAACTCGCTGGTCTGATTGGTAAGCCGCGCGAGCACCCCATCTAGGGAATCGGCGAAGGCAGTAACGCCGATCAGGATTCCCCCGAGTGCTAAATATCCCCGCGCCAACAAGCCGATAGCTAAGGCCATATTGATTACGGTACCGGCAACAGTAACCATATTGGGGGTCACGCCCGCTTTAGCCAGTAGCTTGGCGGGGGCGGTGAAGATAGCGCTAGCTAGACCTCGTCCATGATTTCCCAGCATTAACTACCCCTGCCAGCCGGTAGCCAATTGTTCACGTGCCTGTCCTAAAAGCTGCGGCACTGCTTTGGTACGGGCAATCAAGGGGAAGAAATTAGCGTCGCCAGCCCAGCGGGGAACAATATGTTGATGCAGGTGACCGGCGATGCCGGCTCCGGCAACTTCCCCTTGATTCATCCCTAAGTTAAAACCGGCTGGGTTCGCCACCTTTTTCAAGGTTCTAATTGCCTGCGCAGTTACTTCCCCGAATTCGGCGCGCTCGTCCGCGTCCAGGTCAATGTATTCAGATACATGCCGGTAGGGGCAAATCAACATATGCCCCGAGTTGTAGGGGAACAGGTTCATGAGCGCGAAGACTTTTTCTCCCCGATAAACAATCAGGGCGTCCTCATCGCTGCGATGGGGGGCGGCACAAAAGGGGCAGTCTTCACTCTTCTTTGTGGCCGGACGCTCCTGACCAGAAATATAAACCTGGCGATGGGGAGTCCACAGACGGTGGAAGGCGTCGGGAACTCCCCCGAAGCAGCGAGAATCTTCGGTCGGCAGCGCGCTAGAATCCGGCGAGGTCATCAGCTATTTCCGTTCTGCGATTGCGGCAGTGATCTTATTGATTGCTTCCTCGATTGGCACCCCGTTTTCTTGGCTGCCGTCGCGGTAACGGAAGGAAACCGCCCCCGCCTCGGCGTCCTCTCCCCCGGCAATCAGGGTAAAGGGGATTTTATCTTTAGAGGCATTACGGATTTTCTTGCCAAAGCGATCATCGGAGGTATCGACCTCGACTCGCACCCCTTGTTTGCGTAACTGCTCAGCAACCTTGAATAGGTAGTCGTTGAAGGCTTCGGCTACCGGTACGCAGCGCACCTGGACCGGCGCCAGCCAGGCGGGGAAGGCACCGGCATAGTGTTCCAGCAGTACCCCGAAGAAGCGTTCTATCGAGCCGAAGAGGGCGCGGTGAATCATCACTGGACGCTGGTGAGAACCATCGGCAGCGGTGTAGGTAAGGTCGAAACGTTCCGGCAAGTTGAAGTCCAGCTGGATAGTGGACATTTGCCAGGTGCGCCCAATGGCGTCTTTGGCCTGTACCGAGATTTTTGGCCCGTAGAAGGCGGCTCCGCCCGGATCCGGGACTAGTTTCAGTCCCGAAGCGGTCGCTACCTCCTCCAAGGTGCGGGTAGCTTCTTCCCAAGTGTCATCGTCACCTACGAATTTGTCGGGATTCTTGGTGGACAGCTCCAGATAGAAATCCTCTAGCCCAAAATCTTTTAACAGATCGAGGACGAAAGTAAGCAGGCTGGCCAGCTCATCGCGCATCTG
>OKIM01000298.1_pt1 | contig 12511 bp, 8 predicted proteins | sample 1612191 | NCBI WGS metagenome assembly OKIM01 (sample SAMN04436781, study PRJEB24849) | human gut metagenome | biome: human gut; feature: NICU; material: stool | host: Homo sapiens | place: USA: Saint Louis, MO | collected 2011-03-31 | reverse complement strand
GTAGGTATGGTAAGGGAGGGGGGAACTTTCCCCGCGCCTCAGGGATGCAGGTCAAAAAACTCTTCAATCCACATGCTTTCAGAGCATATTTAAAGCACCAGATACCCCTGAGAACCCCCCCAAAAACAACAAATCTATACATAATTCAGGTATTGACTCTTTTTAGAAGACTTAAAATAGGCGCTAGGGGAGGGACAAGTAATGCGGTTTCATTCTTTGCAATTCCAGATTAAAGGGAGTGCGCAAGATGGTATTGCCAGCGATGGGCAAGACTTGGATATTGCGGACGAATTTGCGCGTCTTTCCCGTTCATTGGGGTTTGAGGGAGCTCCAGATAGCTATGCCGGATTATGGGCTACCCAGTTCGTCTATAACGACTATTCCCTTCTCGAGGGTGATTTTTTAGCTAGAGGTTTATGTTTAGACTTGCTATGCGACAGTGATTCCCCCATCCCGTTTAGTGCGATTTTCTTATGCCTAGCAGAGACGCTCAAGCGAACAGCCAAGTGCGCGGTAACGGAGCTAACTGTGGTATGGGAACCTTATTCAGTTAGGACGAAGATTCTTAAAGGAAACGGTAAAGCGAATCTTGAAAGATTTATCGCCCAAAACAGGGAAAATAATCCCCTCCCGATTGCCCAATGCGCAACAGTTAAATACGCGTGCAAAGATAAACAGGCATCGATTCTTGCATCTGGAGAACTGCCTTTGGCGATGTCCCCATGCTACCTGCCCGAATTGGCTTTACCGTTTTCTGGAATCTATTCACAGTGGGGACCAAAAATGCTGCGCCATATGGAAACGATTGAGATTACTGCCAGCTAGTGCGACCTATTCGGTGCCGCTGGAATTTTTGGGTTTTGAACGAGGGATCCTGTTCCCTTGCGCTTCCAGTCGGATGTTAGTCAACTAAAAGAAGTACCGTTCCCAGCGATACCGCCGCGATCAGGACACTCAGGATTATTCCGAGGACGAGGGCGCGCCCTCCGGATTTAATCACGTTGCGCAGGTTCACCCCGGCTCCCATTGCGCCCATCGCTACCGTCAGCAGCAGGGTAGCAACCGTGCCCCCTAGGGTACTGAAAATGCTATTGACAGTGGGGATGCCCGCAAACACTGAGGCTAGCGCTACTGCGATCAGGAATCCCACCACGAATCCGGGAATCAGGGGCGGGCGCTTGCCAGAGCTGGCTTTCTCTGCCTGTTCGTGGCGTACTTGTACTACTCGCCGCTCAACTATCCCCACGATTGCTACTACGATTGCTAGGCAGGCCACGCGTCCCAGCTTGGTGGCGGTAGCCAAATCAGAGATTGCCGGATCGTAAATGTTTGCGGCCGCCACTACCTGGCCGACCTCGTGAATAGAAGCTCCCAGCCAGACGGCTGCTTGCGTGGGGGATAACCCCAGCCCGTGGGCGGCAGCCGGTAAAGCAACGAGGGAGAGCGTCCCGAATAGGGTAACGCAAGCAATAGCAGTAGCGACCGCGTCATCGGCGTCCTCGCGACTGCGGGCAGAAACCACTGGGGATATCCCCGCAACGGCAGAGGCTCCACAAATCGCAGTCCCTGAGGTGGTGAGAATCCCGGTGGCGTGACTGACTCGCATAAAGTAGGTCAACAGGTAACCCGCCACCATAGTGACCGCGACTGCGCAGATAATGGTCACGATAGTGCCGGTACCTAGCGCGGCAATAGCCGGTAGCGACAGCCGAAAACCGAGCAGCACCACCCCGGAGCGCAGAATAGTCTTCGCGGAAAAAGCGATTCCAGGTTCACAGACAGCCGGAATCAGCTTCGTGTTGCGGACTGCTACCCCCAGCAGGATCGCCACCAGCATTGATGACAGCAGAGGGAGAAACAGGTTTATTAGCCAAGCGATTCCGGCAATCACGCACGCATACGCTATTCCCGGTAAGAGCCGTTTGAAATTATTCAAAGAAATCACTTGCCATATATACCACAAGGTCAAAACGATCCGGCAGTAAGAATACGAGATAGGTCTGTCTCGTTCCCCACAGGTTAACCGGAACTGCTTTTTAGTCGGGTATTACCGCAATTTTTACGCCAACCCGATCGTGCACTGCCTGATACGCTTCGTGCACTTTTGAAAGCGGGAAGGTGTGGGTGACGATTTCCTCCACATTAATAGTCCCCGATTCCAGCACTTGAATCGCCCGTTCTACATCTCGACGGCGAGCATTGGAACCCCCGGTAACCTGCAATTCTTTATAATGAATCAGGTTAGGTTCCATCTGGGTCATAGATCCTTTCGGGAATCCCGCGAAGTAGTTGACTCGTCCTCCATCCCGGGCGAGCACTAGGGCATCCTGGGCTAGTTCCGAAGCTCCGATACACACGATCACCACATCGGCCCCTGCGCCGTTGGTCACTTCCCTGACCCGATCTTCAAGTTCATCGGGGCTGACCCCAATCGCGCCTAGCCGGTCTGCCACTTGGCGACGCTCCGGGGAACGGTTAGATACAAAAACGTGCCTAGCTCCACTGGCAAGTGCCAGCTGTGCGTGGATTAGTCCGATCGGGCCGGCTCCTAGAACAGCCACTACCTCGCCCAGGTTTACTTTGAATTGATCGAGGCCGTTTAAGCAACAAGAGATAGGTTCGGCCAGGCAAAGAGCCTTAGGGTCAAGCTCTTTACTAGTTGTGATTAGGTTGCCCCGGCGCAGAGCCCGTTCTGGCACCAGCAGGTATTCTTGGAGACCCCCATCGATGGCGTAACCAAACAGCTCTAGATTCGAGCAGAGGTGTTCGCGGTCTTGTAGACAGTTGGGGCAGGCACCGCACGATACCACGATCGAAACCGTCGCCTGTTGCCCAACCTGTAGCCCCGGTTGAATCTGCTCGACGCCCTCGCCGATTTCGACAATCCTGCCTGCAATCTCATGCCCGGGAACCGTGCCATAGGAAACCCCGGAGGTTTTCGCCCCGGTATAGAGGCGATAGTCGGTGCCGCACATGGTGTTGGCCTCGATTTTCAGCAAGACCTCATTTTTACCCGGGGTGGGTTTGTCTTTCTCGACCAGACGTAGGTCTTCCGGTGCATTTAAAGTAGCTGCCCGCATGATTTCTCCTTTCTTTACAGAAATTCCGGAACCGTGCCCATTAGTAACGCGAAGGAAGTAGCGCCCGGATCAGGGGTTCCCAGGGAGGCTTCTCCGTGGTTATGCGCCCGACCCTTTCTAGCAACAAAATCCGCGGTCTTGGCTGCACCGCCGGCTGCCATTTCTGCAGCTTTGTTCCAAGCGAGCGCTAACTGTGATTTTTCAGTTTCCATGCTTTCTGCAAAGGGCGTAGCTGCGTCAACGATGGTCTTATCGCCAACTTTCGCCTCACCCATAGTTTGGAAGGTGCGGGCAGCAATAACAGCGGCGCGGGCAAGGTCTTCTTCGCTCGCAACTTCAGTATCAGATAGTTCGCTGGCTGCTTTAGCGATCGCTCCACCCCATAGCGCACCTGCGGTACCGCCTGCACCTTCTGACCAGGCAGCGGCTGCGCGGGCGAGAGTAGTGCGCAAACCGGCCCCGACTTTCACACATTCGGCAGCGGCTTTAGCTGCCGCCGTTGTTCCCAATACCATCCCTTGGCCGTGGTCACCATCACCAGCTACCGCATCCATTTTTCCTAGCTCTTTTTCAGCCTCTCGAGCTTTCTTTTCGAACGCAGCGAAGATTTGTGAAGCTACCTTCGCTTGAGCGGCTGATTCCGTGCTACCTGCGGTAATGGTGTTCTCTTCATCCGCTTCCACCATGCGTTTGTCCCCCGATGCCTGCACATTTCCAACTTTGAAAGCCGGGGTATCCGCAGGGGCTAACCAGAGCTGTTCCAGCTTTTCATCGAGGAAGCACAGAGTTAGCGACAGGCCTGCCATATCTAAGGAGGTGACTTGCTCGTCGACCACTGGGGCAATGATTTCCAGGTTGTGCCCCTCCAATAGTTTCTTTACTGCTCGATAAAAGACGAACATTTCTTCGTATTTGGTTGCACCCAAGCCGTTTACCAGTACGCCTACTCGTCCTTTATAATCCTCGCTGCGTTCCGGTTCTTCCTCGAGCAGCTTGCTAACAAGCATTTCGGCAATCTCATCGCAGCTCATCATCTCGTGGCTAGAGATGCCCTGTTCCCCATGAATACCCAGCCCAAGTCCGAAGGTACCCGGTTCTACCTCAAAAAGAGGTTCTTTGGCACCCGGGAAGGTGCAGCCGGTGAAAGCCACCCCTAGGGTGCGAGTGCGGTCGTTGGCATGCCGAGCCACTTCTTCGACTTGATCAAGATTCATCCCCGCTGCGGCGGCTGCTCCCGCGATTTTAACTATAAACAGGTCTCCCGCTATACCGCGGCGTTCGAGGTGGTTCTCAGGTTTTCCGGAGGCAATGTCATCAGTAATCGCGAATATGCGTACGTCATCGCCCTCGGCACTAAGTTGCTGAGCAGCATTACCGAAATGGAGGACGTCGCCAGCGTAGTTACCGAAAAGGATCAGGGTGCCGCCTCCATTGGAGGCTGCTTTACAAACTGACTTTGCCTGCGAAGCCGAGGGTGAAGAAAAAATATTACCGCATACAGAACCGTGAGCCATTCCCGGCCCCACCCAGCCGGCGAAGGCAGGGTAATGACCGGAGCCCCCTCCCACAACAATGCTTACTTCTTTATCTGGGCTGGTTGTTGCGCGCACCACCCCACCATGCACGGGTTGAACATAGCTCTCGTAAGCTGCGGCGAACCCTTCGACGGCCTCTTTTGCGAATTCTTCTTCGTTATTAACAAGATATGTCATTTGTGAACTCCTTGAGTTTCAACGCCAGTGATGAAACAGGTTGGTGGGCGACTCCGGGGCATCCAGAATCTAGTTACAAATTTTATCATCAGTGCACTAGCCAGGATAGTTCTGTACGTTCCTACTTGGATCCCTTACCAGATGCTATTAAAATTTATAAGGTTAGATTGTTGTCTTGTGTTGGAGATGTTCTATGTCCCCCCAAAGATTCGGTAAATTTGCTGCGTCCACCCTGTTATGGCCAATCATCGCTTTCGCCGTCATTTTGGCGATGTTGGGGGTGAACGCGGTTCCCGCACATGCAGCTCCAACAAATGTTCCGATTACAGTCGGTAGCGACGCCTATTCCACCGATGGTTCCGGTCTGGTTAATAGCAGCGAAAATGAGCTGATCTATGATCCTGCGAAAGGTGATGACCCCGCCAACGCCTATCAGATTGCCTATCGAGGCACCCTAGGTATGACGGGCGTTTGGAACAGCTTCAGAGGATTCAAGTTTCTATGGATGGTCAGGAACGGCTTTAGTTCTACTCGGTGGAAAGCAAAAACCTTCAGCGGCGAGTGGGATATTTCTTTTACTATCGACACCCAGGTGGTCAGCTCTAATCCCGAGTTCGTCAGTTGCGCGAAGGTGCAGGAAGAGATGGAAAACCAGAATCCCGGCACCAAATTCGGCAGCATTATGCGTTGCCAAACCGCCTCCTATGACCCGGCTACCGGGAAATACACCGCGCACTTCAAGTTGACTCACGAGGACGGAAGTAAAGTTACCGGGGCAGACCTGGACAATACTGAGAACCAGCCTGCCAAGCTGGTCCTCACCACTCCTCCGCAGGCGTTTTATGTCAAGCAATCTAACTTCGTGCCAGGGAAAATCTTTTCGATGACTAAACCCACGGTTACCGGCAACATGACTATGGATTTTTTCTACGCGGGGATGCCGTTGCAGTTCAATGGCACTTCTGATCCGGTGAATCTAACCATGGTAAAGAAAGAGCCGAAAAAGTTCGCGGTGAAATATGGGTTTGTGGCTGCAGACGGATCCAAGCTCCCCGCTAGCGTAATGAAGTTGCTGCCTAGCGCCGCAACCGCCGCTGAAGGTGCCACCGTAACCCCGGCTGCTCTCAAACATAAGGTGGTTACGGAATCGGTAGAGGCTAACGGAACCAAGACTGAAACTACCTGGACCTTTAAAGGGTGGTCGCCTCAGCAGGCCATGGTTGCCGACGCCGATGTTACCTTCACTGGCACCTGGGAGAAATCTGTTACCACCAGCAAGATTAAACAGGATGAGCCAAAAAAGACTCCCACTCCGAAAGCTAGTCCCAAATCTAGCCCCAGAGAAAAAGTTGTAAAGACCGGCGCCTCGTCCTCACTGCTGCTGTTGATTGCGGGAGCTAGCAGTATTCTCGGCGCGCTAGTGCTAGTAGTACGCCGGGCGCAAAACTAGCGATAAACATAGGTAAAGCCACCGGGAGGCATTAGTCTCCCTGTGGCTTTACCTATATAGCAACTTGTCTATAGGGCGTTTGCTGCTGCCTATCTGATTCTCATCACAGGTGCCATCCTTAGAAGGTGGCGGTGTCGATTACGTAGCGGTAGCGCACCTTAGCGGCCACCACGTTGTCCCAAGCCTGATTGATTTGCTCGCCGGAAATGATCTCTATCTGCGGAGCGATATTTTTCTCGGCGCAAAAGTCCAGTACTTCCTGGGTGAGGGCGATGCCACCGATATTGGAGCCGGCCAGCATCTTTTGGCTGCCCACCAAATTACCCATGGCGAAGGACTGACGGTTCTCGGGTAGCCCCACAATCCCTACAATCCCCTCGGGTTTTACGCAATCTAACAGCTGATCGATTTCCACTCCGTCCGAAAGAGTCGATACCACCAGGTCAAACCGGGAGTGCATACTTTCCCAAGTCCCGTCCTCGGAAGTGGGGTGCAGCGCAACTGCCCCAAAGCGTTTCGCGTCCTCTTCCTTAGCACGAGTGCGAGAAATAACGTGGGTTTCGGCACCCAGGGCGGCGGCAATCTGTACCCCCATATGACCGAGCCCTCCCATGCCTACAATCGCAACTTTCTTGCCCGGGCCGGCTCCGAGCCGTTTGAGCGGGGAATATAAGGTCACCCCGGCACACATAATCGGGGCGGCTTTTTCTAAAGGTATCGCGTCCGGAATCCGGCATACATAGTCTTGTTCCACGGTGATCCCGGTGGAATAACCGCCGGCTGTGGGGACGCCGTCGCGCCCCATGCAGTTATAAGTCCAGATAGTCCCGCCCTCGCCATTACAGAATTGTTCGGTTCCTGCCTGGCAAGCCTCGCATTTGCCACACGAATCGACGAAGCAACCGACCCCTACCCGGTCACCGACGGCAAACTTAGTTACTTGCGAGCCAATTTTGGTGACGATCCCCGCGATTTCATGACCGGGGGTGAGGGGATAGAGTACGTCTCCCCATTCTCCGCGCCCAGTATGAATATCAGAATGGCAGACCCCGGCGTATTTGATCTCGAAGTAGATTTCGGTGGGCCCTGGTTCGCGCCGCTCTAAGGTTACGGGGTGGAAGGGCGAGGTTGCCGAATCCATTGCGTAGGCTTTTACCTGGGTCATTGCTGCTCCTTGTAGGCGGGAAGGTTATTACCCTCCACCATAACCCGCCGCCTGACCTAGGGCAGGGGCGGGGAAAGAACGGGAAAATAATTTTTTATCTGTCAATATAGTACCAATAATGGTACGCTTTTGACAAAGAGGGAGGGGGTGAATGTTTTGACTTACGCGCACGATTTATGGGAGGTCGCGGCTTATAACCACGGGGTATTAACCGTTTCGGAGGCAATTTCTGCCGGTGTACCTGCTGTTGAGGTGCGAAAATTAGCTTATAGAGGCACGCTGCGTGGCTATGGTAACGGGGTATACGTACATCATGGGGTGCCGCTCACGCGTTTTACCCAGTTTGCCATAGCGGTGGCGTTAGCTGGTAAAGGCGGGTTTTTATGGGGAGATGCAGTCTTTTCTCTTTTGGAACTGGGGGATTTTAATCCGCGTTCGATCCGGCTTGCTACCCGTAGACGGGTACGTAGAAAGTTACCGCAATGGATGCAGCTTACCGATCGCGTTGACATTGTGGAAAAAGATATAACTGAGTACTACAATCTGCCTTCCACCTCGGTAAACGAGGCACTGACGGATGTTTTTCCCCAACTACCAAATGAAAAATGGCTGGCTTTAGTGCAGGAGTGCTACCGTAAAGATTTTGTTACCGCAAAGGAACTCAAGGCTAAGGAAGTGCTGTATGAGCGGGGTCGTTCCTCCCAAAAACATTGCTCAACTTGAGCAACGCCTGCAAGAAGTGTCCGCTGCTCGGGGGATTACGGTCGCGCGCTCCCGGTTAATGCTGTCTACCTTGGTTGTATCCCAGATGCTTCCCGAGTTCACAGTAATAAAAGGTGGTATGGGCATGAAGCTGCGCGCGGGCGAGCCTGGAACTCGCGCGACCTCGGATCTTGATGTTTTTATCTCTGAGCAAACCCGCAGATTCGAAGAAGTGCTGCGCGTTAAGTTGATGAAAGGTTGGGGTTTGGTTCCACCATCAAAAGCGCAGCTACACCATAATCCAAACAGCGCGCCCCGAACAGCTTTCACGGGGGTTTTGGTTGCTTTACCAATCCACGACCCTGGGGTGCAGCTCCCTCAATATTTGGTGCAACCGTACCGGGTTTCATTAAAATTTCTTGGGAAGCAGTGGTCTGCGCTCAAGGTTGAAGTGTCAGCACAAGAGATTGAGACGAGTACGTATGAGGGTACTCGCATAGACAGTGATTTGTATGATTTTAATGCCCGTTTCGGCTTTGGGGAGTTGAAGCCTGTAAGTTTGATTTCTCCTGAAGCTCAGTTTGCGCAGAAGCTTCATGCAGTTACTGATCTGACATATTCCAGAGCCCATGATTTGGTAGATTTGCAGGTGCTGTGGCGCATGCAGCTGGATTTGGCGGAACTTAAGCAATTATGTGTACGAACTTTTTCCTGGAGAAAAGCGCAAGCCTGGCCACCTCTACCTTTGCGAGATATGAGCGGTTGGGAAAGTGCATACCGGGAAGCGCGCGCTGAGACTCAGGTTAATGATGCTACGGACATACTGTCGTCACTTTCCGATGCGAGGCAGTGGCTAGAACAAACTATTCGCACCATTGATAGAACGCAATGACCAGGTAATCGGAACTCAACCTTGGGCTTGAAGACTTGGATGGCTGCAAGTCTTCATAGCAAGCACCGCTTTCTTTAGGTTTAGAAAATCCCGGTATGCTCTCATTCAAATTCATTAAGTTACCAGGTTGGGCTGGTGTGTAAATTTCGGGGAGGGGGGAGGGCGTGCGGCGAGTGGCCGAAGACGCCATGATCTTATTTAGAAGCAGTCAGGATTTCTGCTACTAAAGCAACTTTTAGAGCTGGATTCGTGGGAGGGCCTGGACAAGATCTCGCATTATAAACTAGCACTTCCCTATAATTCGTTTGCCGTGATAAACTGCGTGTTGTCGAATAGTAGTATCTAGAGGCTTTAGTGCTAAGGCTTCTGGGTATTTTCTCAAAAGTCGTGGGGGGGGGGGCGTGCTAACTGCTGGATTTAGGCAGTTTTAGGCGTTTCTCTCCGCATAAACCTAACGTACGGGGGAACAATGACCAAAGTTAGCACTTCGAAGGCGGCCAGCTGGTCGCTTAGGTTCCAGAAAACATTTGGTGCGATTTTAGCGGCTGTGGCGCTGGTAATTGTATTTTTGCCCGCGTTTACGCCCAGCACCGCTCACGCGGATGACCCGATTTATTCCCCTGGCAACGCCCTGGGAGAAAAAAAGAGTGTCAGCGGCAGGGTCTACCTCGATCGCGCCGGTAGCCGCTCATACATGGAGCCCACGGATAAACAGGGCGCTTCCGATGGCGACATAGGGCTTCCCGGAGTTAAGGTCTATGCGCAATGGACTGATTACAACAATCGAAGGCAGAAAGGCGCATTGTCTCCCGTGTACTACACCCAGGGGCGGGCTGACGGTACCTACGTTATCCAGCTGCCAGATTGGACAGATGCATTTGGGACGGTTCACAAGTGGGAGGCTACGGCGGGTCAAACCCTGCGGATTTGGGCAGATAATCCCGATCCCAGCAAGTACACCCTTGCCTTTGTCGAAGGCGATTCCACCTTTGGCGGTCAGGGGGATCGCTATCGGGGTACTTGGAATGGAGTGATTGGATTTAATCTAGCTGAAAACTACAATATCGCTTTCCAAGAACGTCCCCAGTTTGCGCAGATGTTTCCGCCTGAAAACACCTGGAAGCAGAGTAGCCGCGAAGGGGGCGGCGGCGACGTTGTCGGTAAAGTCTGGTATGAAGAGCGGGAAGCTTTAGGAAATTCTGAAGCCGTTCCCACGTTTAGGCCTACCTTCGGTGAAACGCTAGTTCCTGGGGTTAAGGTAGTTGGCGCTTATGTTCAGGATGAAGTTGCCCGCCGTTTCGACGCGTGGAAAAAAGACCATAAAAACTATAAGCGCGACGAGTTCAAGGCAGCACAACGCGAGATTATGAAAGCCTATGAGGCTGAAACTGGAAAATCCGCGATTGCTGAAACCGTATACGACACCACAGATGCAAATGGTCAATATCATCTGCAGTTCCAGGGGCTGTGGGGAAATAGCTACAGTGCCAAAGGAATTATGAATGCCGGTACCTGGGGAGAGTTGGTTCCCGAGGGTGCAAAGGCTTCTTGGGCTAAGGCGAACCTGCGCAGTCGCCACGTAAACACAGAATATATGTATGTGGCTCCTGAAATTCCGAATGGTGTTGGCGGCTCGCTTAACAACTTCCGCGACAACATGTACCAAGATGGTTTGAACTGGACTCCAAATGCAACTACTGGTGCGATATCAAACGTTGAAAACGTGAACTTCGCCCTCCGGATGGAGGGACGTGATTTCCATATTGAAACCTACGACCAGACCACAAATCCGGCAAAACCGGGCGATACCGCTCCTACCAAGGCTACCGGGTTCGTTCCGAATAATACTTATGACATTGTTTGGACTGATGGTGATGGTAAAGAGGTAAAGACTTGTACATCGCAGGCATCTAACCTCGGGGTTGTGGAATCCTGCCCCTTAACGGTTCCGGCTGATCTTGACAAAGATGAGATTTATACCGCGTCTATCTACCCGGAGAAAACCCGTGACCGGGCGATGGTGAAAGATAGTTTCGCTGCCAAGGTTACGCCTGAATATAAGGCAACGACCATCGATTTGGATGACACAGCCACGGTAGCGGCACCGATTAACAAGGAAAATGGCACTACGCCTCCTGCAGATACGACTTATGCGGCTGCTGCTGCCAGTGATGTTCCTGCCTCCCTGCTTAAGGGAGTGGATCAGACTAAGGTTACAATGGGTGCTCAGCCCTGGGCGAAGGTTAACTCTGATGGCACTATTGCTCTGAGTCCGACGACTGGCAACGTGACCCCAGGTAGCTACCTGATTCCGGTCAAGTTGACATATGGAAAAGGGAAAGACGCCTTTGAGAGGGTGATTCTGGCTCCGGTTACCGTCAAAGAGCCGGATTCTGATGGTGATGGTACTCCGGATGCTTCTGATAATTGTCCGAAGATTGCTGGTCCGTCTAGTAATAATGGTTGTCCGGCTTGGGGTGATGGTTCTGGTGCTCCGGGTACGGATGTGACGCTGACCAAGGATAAGGATAATGGCCCGTTGCCTGAGGGCACGGTTTGTGCCACCGATCCTGCGGGTGCTACTTGCAAGGTTGGGACGGACGGTAATATTACGGTCACTGTTCCTGGCGATGCTAAGCCGGATGCGGTTATTAAGGTGACGGTTAAGGATAAAGACGGTAAGAAACTGGATGAGTCCAATGTGACTGTTACCAAGCCTGCCGATTCTGATGGTGATGGTACTCCGGATGCTTCTGATAATTGTCCGAAGATTGCTGGTCCGTCTAGTAATAATGGTTGTCCGGCTTGGGGTGATGGTTCTGGTGCTCCGGGTACGGATGTGACGCTGACCAAGGATAAGGATAATGGCCCGTTGCCTGAGGGCACGGTTTGTGCCACCGATCCTGCGGGTGCTACTTGCAAGGTTGGGACGGACGGTAATATTACGGTCACTGTTCCTGGCGATGCTAAGCCGGATGCGGTTATTAAGGTGACGGTTAAGGATAAAGACGGTAAGAAACTGGATGAGTCCAATGTGACTGTTACCAAGCCTGGTGTGAAGGATTACAACCCTGGCTATGGTAATGCGGTTATCGTCAAGCCTGATGAGTCCAAGGCCGCTTCGCCGGTTTATGCCGGTGCGGTGCCTCCTTTGGGTACTACTTATAAGATTAAGGATGGTTGGACTGCACCTGCTGGTTGGACGGTTAGTGTTGATGCGGCTTCTGGGGCGGTAACCGCCAAGGCACCTGCGAAGCCGAATGTGCAGACCGCTGAGGAAATTACAGTTCCGGTGGTGGTTACTTACCCGGATGGGGCTGTTACCGATGAGACCAGCGCTATCTTCCAGCTTGATACTGATGGTGATGGCATCCCGGACGTGACTGATGATGACGATGATAATGATGGCATCCCAGACGCGGACGAAAACACCAATGGTACTGACCCGAAGAATCCTGACACCGATGGTGATGGGGTTTCTGATGGTCGGGAGAAGGATCTTGGTACTGA
>OKIM01000294.1_pt1 | contig 12680 bp, 8 predicted proteins | sample 1612191 | NCBI WGS metagenome assembly OKIM01 (sample SAMN04436781, study PRJEB24849) | human gut metagenome | biome: human gut; feature: NICU; material: stool | host: Homo sapiens | place: USA: Saint Louis, MO | collected 2011-03-31 | reverse complement strand
GGCCTCGCCCAGGGAATTTTGAGCTACTTTTCCACCGGCTAGCAACCTAAGGAAAAGAACCTCGCCTTAAAGATGCGTTCCGGCTTCCGGAATCTTAAAGCCCCAGGCAACCCAGGGGAATAACAGCGATTCCGTCTTTACGCATATAAGCTTGCTTTCCACCGTAAAGCACCGCGGCGGCGCGCATCTTTTCACCGGCGCGTTCCCGCAGCCAGACTAGATGCTTAACATCGTGGTCAGTGACCCGATTCGCGGTTTTCACTTCTAGCGCCACTAGCGCTCCGCCCCGCCCTTGCAAAACTAAATCAACTTCATGTTCACCCGCTCGAGTACGAAAATGCCCCACCGTAGCCTCCAGAGCTTGAGCGAAAACCCTCACGCACAGGAGGGCGAGAGATTCAAAAAGCGCTCCATAGATATTGCCGCCACCAGGACTCAATAGATCTTCGGCCTCAAGATCCAAAAGGCGAGCCGCGAAGCCGGGATCTACTAGGTGATGCTTAGGGCTGCTGGTCAAACGTTTCCAGCCCATCCCTAACGGCTGCCAGGCCTCTAGGGGCTCCAGAATCCAGAGCTTAGTCAAGAAATCTCGATAGGTGCGGGTAGTTTCGGAACTGGGTTTATCTCCCTCGCCAGCGGTTGCCCCCTCTACTATCTGCGCATAGGACGCCGTAGTGGCGGTAGCCTGCGCATAGGAGCGTAACCAGGCGCGGAGAGTATGCGGGGTGCGAGTGAGATACCCCTGGGTGAGGATATCTTTATCAATCACGTCGCGCAGGTAAGAATCAATGGACAAGCGCAGGGCTCGTCCTCGCAAATGTTGAAATCCCGGCAATCCGGTTTGGCAGATAGCTTCAGCATAATCGGAGGCGGCTAGGTCACTGCTGCCGGTTATCCTTTGGGTGCCGGCGAATAGGTCGCGCAAACTGACCGTGGGAGTAGCAATTCTCCGCTCAGACAGAGTCAATGGCCGCATCCTTAAAGTAACTATTCTGCCTGCTCCCGAATGGGTTTGCACCCCGGGCTTGGAGCTGGCGGAACCGGTCAAGAGAAAACTTTCGGGGCGTGCACCATCATCAACCGCACGCCGCACCGTGTCCCAGGTTTCCGGCAGTAGCTGCCATTCATCCAAAAGTACCGGCGGTTTTTGCTGTAGGAAAAGCTGCGGATCGGCCTGCAAAATAGTGCGGGTGTCGACTTGGTCTAGCTGATAAGTGGTGCGAGCCCGCCGCTTAGCGGTCTCGGTTTTCCCCACTCCTTTAGCTCCGGCAATGCACAGCGCCGGCAGTTGCGGAAAAACTTGGGCTATTTCGTAGTCAATTACCCGTTTTAAGTAGTCAGCCATACTTTTAGTATATCCTATCTTCCTGTTTGCCGGAGAGATATCTTCTTGTTTGCCGGAGAGTTATCCGCCTGTTTGCCGAAAAATAGAATTTTTGAGGACGAGCGCGGTAGGAGCGCGGCAGACGGCAGCACCCTAGCGGCGGCGGGCAAAGAAGTCTTTTAGTTGCGCCGAACATTCCTCCTCTAGAATTCCGCCGATGACTTCGATGCGGTGATTTAGGCGGCTATCGCGCAGGACATCGCGGACAGAGCCAGCAGCTCCTGCTTTGTCATCCCAGGCGCCGAACACTACCCGCGAAACCCGGGCATTCACCAGGGCGCCGGCACACATAGTGCAAGGCTCCAGGTTAACCACCAAGGTGGTGCCGGTGAGCCGCCAAGTGCCCAGGTGCTGCGCTCCTTGTCGCAAAGCCATAATCTCCGCGTGAGCGGTAGGGTCAAAGGGATAGGTCTCGCGCTGGTTGAAGCCCTGTCCGATTATTTCCCAGTCCCCCAGGTAGGAAGGGGAATCGCTTTCGGGTGCGGGCGCGCCCTCGCCCGCTAAAGCCAGCGCCTCCTTGCTGGCAGAACTATCAGTGTTCCAGAAGCTAATGGGCGTCGCGGTTTCGATGCGAGGAGCAAGCAAAAGCGCCCCCACTGGAACATCCGATTGTTGCTGCGCGTGGGTCGCCAAATCCATAGCACAGCGCATTACCTCGTCAAAGCGATCCATAACTCCAACTTACCCGGCATTTTTAGCTAAGGAAACCTTGTCGTTTTCGCAGACAAAAAGCTAAATAAGTGAAAGACTGGATACATGTTTGAAAGAGCCGGGCAGAAAGCCAAACCAGAAGATTTAATCAATGTCGATGACCTCCTAGCCGCCTACTATGACCTGGAGCCAGACCCCGCCGAGCCTAGCCAGCGGGTCAGTTTCGGCACCTCGGGACACCGCGGCAGTGCCTTCGACCATGCATTTAACGAAGCCCATATCGTGGCCATCACCCAGGCGATTGTAGAGTATCGCCGCAACCAGGGGATTAATGGTCCGTTATTTATGGGTCGTGACACCCACGCCCTTTCGGAGCCTGCCCACCGCAGCGCCCTGGAAGTACTGGTAGCTAATGGGGTGGACGTGCGGATAGATTCCCGCAACTCCTATGTACCCACCCCGGCAGTTTCCTTAGCAATCCTGCAGGCCAATGGGGCGCCTGGCAAAGTGCGTACCTCGGGCGCGGATGTGGCCGACGGAATTGTGATCACCCCTTCGCATAACCCGCCGCGCGATGGCGGTTTTAAATACAATCCCCCCACGGGCGGTCCGGCAGACGTGGACGCTACCGGCTGGATTGCCGACCGCGCTAACCAGATTCTCCAGGACGGCTGGCGCAATGTGCCGCGTTCTACGCTAGCGGATCTAACTCGCGCCGACTGCGTTCACCCCCACGATTACCTGCATGAATACGTCGATGCGTTACCCAGCGTGATTAACTTGGACGCGATTCGCTCTGCGGGAGTACGCATCGGAGCGGATCCGTTAGGTGGGGCTTCCGTTGACTATTGGGGCATGATTTCTGAGCGTCACGACCTCAACCTGACAGTAGTTAACCCGGATGTGGATCCCGCTTTCAGTTTCATGACCTTGGATTGGGATGGAAAGATCCGCATGGACTGCTCCTCCCCCTATGCAATGGCATCGCTACGGGAAAAGATGGCGCCCGACGAGGACGGAGTTACGCCTTTCGATATTGCCACTGGCAACGATGCGGATTCGGATCGCCACGGGATTGTCACCCCGGATGGGCTAATGAACCCCAACCATTACTTGGCGGTGGCAATTGAGTACCTGTACACCCACCGGCCGGAATGGGGTGCAGATTGCGGGGTCGGGAAAACCTTGGTTTCCTCCTCGCTAATCGACCGGGTGGTTGCCCATATGGGGCGCAAACTGGTGGAAGTTCCGGTAGGCTTTAAGTATTTCGTGCCGGGACTACTCTCCGGGACTATTGGTTTCGGGGGCGAGGAATCCGCCGGTGCCTCTTTCTTACGTAAAGATGGGTCTGTATGGACTACCGATAAAGACGGCATTATTTTGGCGCTACTGGCTTCCGAAATCCTGGCGGTAACCGGCACTTCTCCCTCGCAGCTACATAAACAGCAGGTGGAACGTTTCGGGGCTTCCAGCTACAAGCGTTTCGAGGCCGCCGCCAACCCGGAGCAGAAAGCCAAACTCAAGAAACTTTCTTCCGAGGACGTCACCGCGGAAAAACTTGCCGGTCAAGACATCACCGACAAACTGGTGCGCGCTCCCGGTAATGATGCCGAAATCGGTGGACTCAAAGTAGTCACCAAGGACGCCTGGTTCGCGGCTCGCCCCTCGGGTACCGAAGATATCTACAAGATTTACGCGGAATCCTTCCAGGGTGACCAGCACGTTGATCAAGTAATTTCCGAAGCACAAGAGGTAGTAGGCGCCGCCCTCTCCTAGAGCACGCAATCATTTTCCTGACTGCACCTCATAGTGAGGGTGGAAGCTAGGTTTTGCCTCCCGCCCAAAGAACTTGGGCAATACCCAAGGTATTGCCCAAGTTCTTACGCCCTCCTAACCTGATCGACAAAAAGCAATCACCGCCCTTTCTAATGGGAACGGCATACGCACCAAGAAGCTGGGGAAAGATTTATGCCGAGGGGTAGGCTTCGGGCACTAAATCCGTGAAAATGCCAGAGCATTTTCCGGATTTCGGGGCGCGAGGTAAAATCTTTCCCCTGCTTCCCAGTACCAACCCCTTATTTACGGGAACGGAGTTGGCGGTTGGTGGCGGCAGTGGCGAGGGCGGCGCGGGGATCTTCCGGCCAAGGATGCTTGCGATACCTGCCCCGCATTTCCGCTCGAACCTGCGGATACACTTCATCCCAGAAGTGATCTAAGTCGGTCACTAACGCCAGCGGGCGTCCTGCCGGTGACAACATCTCCATCGCCAGGTCAACTTGGCCGCCCAGGATTTTAGGCGCGGACTGCAGTCCAAAGAACTCTTGTAGCTTCGCCTGTACCCGAGGCGGACCGCTGGTGATATCTTCGGGATAGCTAATAGCGGTACGCCGGCCGGAGGGAAGTAAAAATTCGCTGGGTGCCTCTTGTTCCAAGGTGCGCCGAGTGTCATAGTCCAGCACTCCCTCCAGCCAGGCAGTTACCGGGGCATTCGCAGCGTTTTTTCCTTCTGCAAAATAACTGAGCAACACCTGCCAGAAGCGGGGGTTGTCATGTAAATCTTGGTCACTAACTGCAGGGACATTGGGAAAATAGTGCGCCGCCCAGCGCAAGCGGGCACGCAAGCGAATGGCTTTAGAGTTCCAAGACAGAAAATCTAGCCCCACCCGCTGATATTCGGCTTCGAGGACGCGCTCAGGTTCCCGGATTATCGTTTTTTGACGCTGCAGAGGGATTTCTCCCAGACACCGTTGCTTCCAAGCAACGATTTTTCCGTCCCGAAAATCTGCAAAATACTTTTCTTGCTTTAGGTGACTTCCCAGTTCTAAAGCCAGCTCCTCGGTGAGCGGCGCGGCTAGGCGAATTAGATCGTTTCCTCCTTTACGTACCCCAATTTCCGCAATCGCCAACCACTTACTAGTGGATAAAGAACTGTCATTGTCTAGGCGAGCTGCTCCCGAACCAGACAGCTGGTACACCCCGTCTTTACTGGTTAGGCGCCCTATTTGGTCGGGAAACGCCATCCCCACCATTAGCCCTACGCTTAAATCGCCTGCAAGTTTTTGCAAATTAGCTGGTGAACTTGGAGTTTGATTGTTCGCGTCGCCTTGCCCTAACTGCTCGCCCCGATCTGACAGCGAAGACACAAAACCCTCATTACCAGTATCAATACCTTGATAACGTCGCGCCAATTTTTCAAAGCGGCTGCGCTCGCTGCGGTAAGTTTTGTCTCCTTGGCGTTCCGCGCGGCGAATCGCTGCCCATAAATCACCGTCGGGACTGCGCAAATCTGCCTGCAAAGCCGCCACTACCTGGGCGGCGCGGCGCTCACCCACCAGGCGCGCCCCCAAAATCAAAGCGCGTGCCAGACGCGGGTGGGCGGGAATTTGTACCAGCTGGCGCCCAAAAGCGGTAATCCGAGAATCTGCATCTAAAGCGCCGAGAGCCTGTAAATCCTTTTCCGCCTGCTGCCAGGCAGCAGGCGGAGGGGAAGTAGGCAGCGCCAGAACTTTCAGATCGGTTTGCCCCCAATCCGCCAGCTGCAAATAAGTTTGGGTCAAGTCACTGCGCAAGATTTCCGGCTGGGTATCGGGTTCCATACGCGCATAAGTTTGCTGGTCATAGGCACGAATCACATATCCGGGTCCCAGGCGCGCGGCGCGTCCTGCACGTTGAGTTGCCGCGGCTCGCGAGCAACTCAAGGTGCTCAATCCCCCGGCATTTCCACGCAGGCGGCGACGGGGAACCCGCGATAATCCACTGTCAATCACCTGGCGAACCCCGGGAACAGTCAGTGCCGATTCTGCCACCGAAGTGGCCACAATTATCCTGCCTTCCCCGGGTTTCAGGGCGTCCTCACTAGCAGCAGAAGCGTCCTGGGAGAGTACTTTTACCTGTTCGCGGGGAGATAAATGCCCGTGCAAGGTCAGGATTCGTTCCGGGTGACTGGCACGCGACCGCAAGGCACTGGCAATCTCCTCTACATCTGCGATTGCAGGGGCAAATACTAAAGTGTCTCCTTGAATACGATGTTTTAACGTCAGGTCGGCCAAATAGTCGCGAAACTCCCAGGAAGTACCTCGCTCACTAATCCGTCGCACCCGCGCTGGTGGCGGTGCGAATACTTCTTGCAAGGGGAAAAGCTTGCCTTCGGCCTCTAAAACGGGGGTATCTTCCCCTAAGACCTGGCGGAAAAGATCGCTATTTAAAGTCGCAGACATCACCACTATCCGCAGCTCCGGGCGCAACTGGCGCACTTCGCAGAGCAGGGCTAATAAGACATCGGTATCTAATGATCGTTCGTGCACCTCATCGATGATCACGGTGCCGATGCCCGAGATTTCCGGATCTGCCAGCAGGCGCCGCAAAAACAGGCCGGCAGTGACAAAATCTAGGCGCGTATTGCGACCCCGAGTAGATTCTCCTCGGACTGAAAATGCCACTTTCGCTGCCAGATCATGTTCATTTCGAGGCAGTAGCGTCTGAAGATAGCTAGCCGCAGCCCGGGCAGCAATCCGGCGGGGCTCAGTCACTATCACCCCTGCTGCTGAGGAGCTATTTTTCGCTCGCGCATCCTCTAACGCCCAACAAATTGGGGGAACCAAAGTAGTTTTTCCTGACCCCGGCTCAGCGGAAACAATTACTTTCCCCGCGGTTTCGAGGGCATCTTTCAGCTCCGGCAAAATACTCGTCGCCGGCAGCTCGGGGGCGAGGGTGCCTGCCTGGGACAGCGTAAACATGCTTCTATTGTGCACCGCGGAAGAAAAAAGCCAATACTTCCGGAAGCGGTACAGCTAAGTAGGAAAGCGTACCCAAAACAAGCACAATAGATACATGGGGTATAGCAGACGCGGTAGACGCCGGTGGCAGCCAGGAAAGGGTTCCTGGGGAAACCGGATCATCGCCACCTTAATTCTTGCCCTGTTAGCCTGGGCTTTTATTCCCGGTTTAGGTCCAGATTTAGCCGGACTTTCCGCCAAAGGAGCCCCCAAACTAGCGCTTCCTGATTGGGGTAAAAGCGCGGATCAAATCCTCTCCGAATCGGTACAAACAGATTTAGTCAAGGCGGTTGCCTCGTTACCGGAGGGCGAGTGGGAAAGCGCCTCCCCCTATCAGCGTTCCCAGTTCGGGGTCCGTTGGGCAGATATTGATCGCAATGGTTGCGATACCCGGAACGATATTTTAAGGCGTGACTTGTCCCAGGTACAGACCAAGGTCGGAACCCATGATTGCGTGGTGATTTCCGGGGAGTTCACCGAACCCTACACTGGCCGCTACCAGCAGTTTCGCAAGGGTGCCCAGACTTCCAGCAAGGTTCAAATTGATCACGTAGTTGCCTTGTCCAACGCTTGGAAAACTGGAGCTAGTCGGTGGGATGCCAAGAGTCGCGAACAGTTCGCTAATGACCCGCTCAATCTGCTGGCGGTTGATGGCCCCTCCAATCAAGACAAGCAAGATAAAGACGCTGCGAGTTGGCTACCTCCAAATAAAGGGTTCCATTGCCAGTATGTGGCTTTACAAACTGCGATTAAACAGAAATGGCAGTTGTGGGTTACCCCGGAGGAAAAACGGGCGATGGCGACAGTGGCGGCCTCCTGCCCCGCGCAGCCCCTCCCCGCTGGTTAAATCGCTGTTTCGCGGTGCCTACAGCTGTACCCACAGGAGCCGGTTTTTCCTCCCGCGCCCCTACCCCGCAAATCCGAACCCCACTAGATATAAGTCCTCTAGTGTTGGTAACTCCATGCTCGCAGGGGTAGATTTTTCCTCCTGCCCAAGAATCCGGAAAACGTAGCGGCGTTTTCCGAATTCTTATGCCCACCGCACCTACTCGGATAAAATCTACCCCTGCGAAGGTTTACCCTCCCCCGATTAAGCCCCTTTTCCTCGTACCCACAGGTGTACCCATTAGACCGGTTTCTCCGCCCAACAAAGGTCATCTCTGTTAATTCGAGCCTGGCCCGTATACACGCCCCGCACCCACTCGGGTAAAACCGGCTCCTGCGGGCACCTATCCCGATAACGGCGATTCCCTGAACGAGGGTTCCCTGGGGATGGGGACTGCACGGGGCAGAAAGCAAAAAAGGGGTTGCTTAAGTTTCTTAATTGTTAATATACTTAACTACATGAATAATGCTACGACATCTGCCAAAGGGCGCGAGGAACTTATTGACCAACTCCTCTACGAATTGCACAGACTGGTTTTTGCTTCAAATGACCTGATTAACCGGTATTCCTCAAAAATGGGACTGCACGGAAAAGACGGGGAAGCCCTATTACAAATTTGGCAGGCGGAACTGGCCGGCGCTCCCCTCTCCCCTTCGGAATTAGCTGAGCAATTACATATCACCCGGGCGGCAGTTAGCTACCTGACCGATCGGCTTATGGAATCAGGCTACGTGAACCGGGAAAGTAATGAGGCCGACCGGCGCAAGACGGTTCTGCGCATCTCGGAATTAGGTGGACAAATTGGGCACGACTTCACTGCCCCTATGGAGGCCGGTCTCAGCGGTTTATTTGCCGAACGCAGTCAGAAAGAACTCGCCACCTTTACCGAAATGCTCCGAGACTTCGTGGAATCCTTGGACACTTCCCACGACCTCGAAGATTAAGACTGTCGCCAAAAATCACTGGCAAAACTAAGGATCTAAAATGAGCACTGAACTTAATCCCGCGAAAACCGCAGGGAAAGCAGAAGCGAAAGAAACCACTGCAGCGGTAAAGGGGAAAGGCGAGGCCGCAACGGCCGACTTTACCGCCCCCAAGCGCTGGAAACTCGTCCTCGTCCTCTACTTAGCAGGAATCGGCATGGGCGCCCTAGATATGGGGATCGTGAACCCGGCGCGCACGGTTATTCAAAATGGGCTCGGGGTAGATGACAAGGTTGGGGTTTGGGTCTTTACTATTTATACCCTCGCCTATGCTGCGGCGATCCCCGTTATCGGAAAAATCGCGGATATTATTGGCCGCAAGCCGGTATACGTACTGGCTATCGGGCTATTTGGACTAGGTTCTCTCGGATGTGGATTATCGCAAGATTTCTCCTCTTTAGGTCTGCTGCTCGCTTCTAGGGCGATTCAAGCAATCGGAGGCGGCGGGATGGTTCCGGTAGCCACCGCCGCGGTAGGAACCATTGTTCCTCCCCCCAAGCGCGGAATGGCTCTGGGCCTGGTCGGCATGGTGTACGGTGCTGCCTCGGTATTTGGCGCCTCAGCCGGATCTTTGGTTTTAGATATAGCCGGACAGGAAAACTGGCAATGGATTTTCTATATTAACGTTCCCATCGCAGTAATTGTGGTGCTACTGGGAATTTGGGCACTGCCCCAAGAAACTCAGAGTTCAACTCGGAAACTAGATTTACCCGGTATTTTCATTCTGGTAGTGATGATTACCGCTCTGCTGTGGGCGTTCCAAAACCTAGACTTCACTAAGATCAGCGAATCGCTTAGCGATCGCGATGTCTGGGTGGGTCTACTAATCTTCCTGGTGCTGATCCCCGCATTTTGGATAGCGGAAGTTCGCGCCGAGGATCCGATAATCAACTTCAAATACTTCGCCACGATCAACGTGGGAACTACCCTAATGTTCGGGGCAGTATCCGGCATTTTGATGATGACCGTCATGTTCATCCCCCAATTCGCAGAAAACTGCCTGCGGCTGCCCTCCGGAGCCGGTGGGTATCCCACAATTATTATTGGCGTGGCCTCGGCTATCGGGGCACCTTTGAGTGGCCGACTAACTGACCGCTTCGGCCCGCGAGCAGTGCTCGGAGTAGGCGTACTGATTTCGGCAATCGCCGGCTTCATGCTGATCTACTGGGCGAGCCCCTACCCAGGTTTTCTTTCGAACTCGGTTTCCATTTTCGTGATGGGGCTAGGACTAGGATTCCTAATGGGAGCGCCATTAACCTACCTGATCTTGCACCTCATTCCCGAAACTGACGCTAACTCCGGCCAGGCGACACTATCTCTAATCCGCTCCTTAGGTACCACTTTGGCTCCCGCGATTCTAGTTGGATTACTCGCCACTGCTATGGGAGGACTTTCCGGTAAAGTCATGGACGCGATGCCGGCTATGGAGATGCCGGCAATGCCCGCAATGACAGCGGAGGCACCCGAAGCTGACGGGAAGATGCCCGCGGGAATGCCTCCGCAAGCCCAAGGCCAAAAGGAAGGAATGCCTCCCCAGGGACAACCGCAGGGACAGACCATGCCTCCTAGCGCGCAGGCAAATACCCCGGAGCAAAAAACCGCTCCCCAAGCGACTGCCCCCAAGACGAAAGCAGATATGGGATTCAAGATGTCCGATATGCCTGCTTCTCTGCAAAATAAAATTAAAACCGCGGATGTTACCAATGTGGTAGATCGTAGTAAAGACATCGCTAACTACATGTTTGATCAACAAGAAGCGAAGATGAAAGCTAAGATGGGGACGGCGCCTCCTGGTGTGGAACAGATGCGAGCAAAATATCTAAAAGATATTGAGTCCCACCGCGAGCAGATAGAGACCGCGTTCCAGTTGGGGCTAAACGAAGGATTCACTCGCCTGTTCTGGTTCTATACCATCTTGTCCTTAGCAGGGATATTACTGCTGGCAGGACTACCTTCGAAACGCAAAATCGATGCCATAATCAATCCGGATCCGCAGGACTAACCCAGGAGTGGAAAAAATGGGGGGAAAAAGAGAAAAATAGGGGTATGCCCACAAGTTCTTTTGGTCCCGAAGTTCTCGAGCTCGCATTCCGAGTAGTGGATGTTACTGGAGTGTTTTGTGCCGCGATCATCGGAGCAAAACTTGCGCGGGAGCGCCGTTTCGATGCAGTCGGATTCGCTACCCTAGCGGTTATCTCCGCCCTAGGGGGCGGGATGACCCGGGACGTACTGCTGCAACAGATTCCGGTGGCATTCACCGATCCTTTTTATCTCGGTGGTGCCCTTCTGGGTGCGACCGTAGCATTTTTTTGGCGCCTAGAATCGAAATGGACAAATCGGTTGATCACGGTGGCTGACGCCCTCTGCCTCGGATGCTGGGCTGCCACGGGAGCTCAAAAAACGCTCGCCCTAGGCCTAGGGGTACTACCTGCCCTCATGATGGGCCTAACTACCGCGGTAGGCGGGAGCATCATCCGCGACGTGATGGTGGGAAAAATCCCTAAGATTTTTGGGGGCGCTAACCTTTACGCCACGCCCGCTGCGACCTCCGCCGTAATAATGGTGGTATTTTTCAAACTGCATATGCCGGTATTAGGAATGGCGCTTTCGATAATAACCGCCCTGGTATTTGTGCTCTTGTCCCAGTGGCGAGGCTGGGTGCTTCCCGAGGCTCCGGATATCAGGATCACTCTCACCCCTCGTCAGCTGCGGCAGATTTTACGGTGGCGCGACAGCCGGCAACGGCGCTTTAAAAACACTGATCAGCAGACTAAGGGTGACAATAACTTGGGCAGTGATGAAAACGGACACTCGGAATATCCCGGTTCCCGGGAGAATCCGGCTGGCAGTCCTGCCTCCGACAGCGGGATTTAAGTAGCTTACAGCCGAGTGCCGATTCCTAGCCCCAACAGGTAGGTTGCTCCTGCGGCACCGTAACCGATCAATAGTTGTCGCAAGGCCTTAGGAGCCGGGTCAACCCCCGAAAGCAACCCCACGATTCCGCCCACAATAATTAGCGCCAAACCTACTAAGATCACCGCCAGTATCGCACCTTGTAAGGGTGACAGCGGCAGCAAAAACGGGAAAAGCGGAATGAATGCCCCGATAGCGAAGAAAGTGAACGAAGAAATCGCCGCTTTCATACCGGTACCGATTTCTTCGTATTCCTGACTATTTGTCTCTAAATAGGCATGTCCACCTTTTTTAATCTTCGCCAAAGCGGCGGCAGCCTTATGGTCGGCAGTTTCGGCATCGTCTCCCCGCGCCCGAAACACTAAGGCCAATTCGTTTTGGTTCATATCCAATTTATCGATGGCATGTTCGGACTCAGGGTCTGGCGAAGAAGAAGCCAAAAGCTCAGTTTGCGAACGCACCGACACGTATTCCCCCGCCCCCATTGACAACGCTCCCGAAAGCAGACCGGCCAAACCAGTAGCAATAATGGCGGTTTTAGATACTCCCGTACCAAAAATTCCCAAAATGAGGGCGCAGGTAGAAACTAGGCCATCGTTTATACCGAATACCGCAGCCCGGAAACTACCCGAGATAGTGGCTCGCTGCCGGGCGGCCAAACCCCGCACTACCTCGGAATGAATTTTTTCATCCGCCACGATTTCCTTGGGCACATCCAGGTCAGCCTCGTAGTCGTGACGCTGTTCCGCCCGCTGCATCATCGCCAACATAAAGATGGTGCCGAAAATACGAGTGAAAAAATTAAGGAGGCGCGAACGCAGGCTTGCCCGGGGAGTGGGAAGCGCGTCCTCACCCAAAAGATTCAACCAATACTGCTCGTGGCGCTCTTCCGCGATGGATAATTCTTGCAGAACTTCCCGTTCATCTCCGCTCCGCCGACGCGCCAGATAGCGATAAGTATCCGCCTCTAAACGTTCTTCCGCGAGATATTTCCGCCACCGCCGCAGCTGTTTTTTGGAAATTGGGGATGCCTGATATGGGTTAGTATCTGCACTTTTAACAACGGAGTCAGCCATTTTAGGGGCGGG
>OKIM01000287.1_pt1 | contig 12987 bp, 9 predicted proteins | sample 1612191 | NCBI WGS metagenome assembly OKIM01 (sample SAMN04436781, study PRJEB24849) | human gut metagenome | biome: human gut; feature: NICU; material: stool | host: Homo sapiens | place: USA: Saint Louis, MO | collected 2011-03-31 | reverse complement strand
ACCATCGCCTGCGCGATGACTGCTCCGGGGACAACCTGACACGTGTCGGAGCGCTGATGCAGTGCCTGCGCATCCTCACCGGTTGCCATATCCACGGTTCGCAACGAGTGCGGCACCGTGGAAATCGGTTTGAAGCCTGCGCGCACAATAATCGGCTGCCCGTTGCTGGTCCCGCCCTCAATGCCGCCCGCATGGTTGGAAGTTCGGGTCAGGTGGCCGTCGTCGGCATGAACTATTTCATCATGTGCGGTTGACCCAGGCATGCGTGCCTGCAGGAAGCCGTCACCGATTTCGACGGCCTTGACGGACTGGATGGACATGAGCGCACCGGCAAGCTGGGTATCCAGGCGTTGGTCAGCACTGACATGCGTGCCGATTCCGATCGGAACGTTGTAGGCGATGACTTCAGCAATACCACCGATCGTGTCACCGTTGCCTTGAGCCTTATCAATCGCCTCCGTGAATTCCTGTTCAGCCTGCGGATCCAGGGTACGTACGGGCGACTTATCAAGGGCCTGGGTTTCGCGCGGAGTCGGAAGCGTGGTGGAGCCAACATAGCGGTCTCCGACAGCAACGACGTGGCTGACCAGTTCAATTCCGGCAACCTGGCGCAAATATTCCTCGGCAATAGCTCCCAAAGCGACCCGAGCGGCAGTTTCGCGCGCAGAAGCGCGCTCGAGGATATTCCGGGCATCCTCGTGGCCGTACGACAGCATTCCTGGCAGATCAGCGTGTCCTGGACGAGGCCGAGTCAGGCGTTTATTGCGGGCAACTTCGCGCTCATCGCCGGTTCCGGCATTGACGAGCAATGCGTCGGGATCCACCGGATCCGCACTCATGACGGTTTCCCACTTGGGCCATTCTGTGTTCTCGATGGTCACGGCGATCGGAGATCCGAGGGTGGTGCCGTGACGAATACCGGACAGAATGTGCACGACGTCTTGTTCGAAGCGTTGACGTGCGCCTCGTCCGTATCCAAGGCGGCGGCGAGCCAATGCCTGCGTGATGGTCTGCGTCGTGCATGTGATGCCGGCGGGTAGTCCATCCAGGGTCGCGACAAGAGCCGGGCCATGTGATTCTCCAGCGGTGATCCATCTGAGCATGCTCCGAGTGTGTCACATTGAGCGACGTCGAAGCATCTCATTCCACTACCGTGTGCCTCACGCAGGTATCTGCCAGGACGGGATGATCTCCCACAGGACCAGTGCCAGCGCTGCTCCGCCAATGAGCCACGGGCCCAGAGCGACGCGGGTGCGGCCATGAGCTCCCAGCGCAATGATCGCCCACACCGCTGCGATGCCCGCTCCCACAAAACAGATGACCAGACCACCCAACGTGCATGCCCATCCGGGGATACCTGTCAGTGCACCCAGCACCGGCGCAAGTTTGACGTCACCGTAGCCTGCTCCGTGCGAAATCTTCGCTGACAGCCACAAGGGCAGAGTCCACATCACCATTCCGCCGATCATGGAGATCCACCACGTGTCGTTGACCTGTTGAGCGTACTCGCTGCAGAAAATGACTGACGCGATGCCGATGATGGCACCCCCAGCAAGAACGAGGGTGTAACGCGTGGGCAACTTATGGGTCTTGGCGTCAACGAACGCGCTCAGAGGCCCGATCATCGCAAGAGTGACGATCGCGGGCGCCATCGGTGAGGCATGCGCGGCAAGCAGGGTGACCATGCCGGTGAGGGCACAGACCCATACCACCGTCATGCGATTCATGGGCCTCATGTTGATGGTGGTGAAGTAGCGACGCTGAACGCGCCATCCTGCGCGGTTCAGCCACATGGCGATCGCGATCCAGACCATCAGCGACAGCGCCAGTGACAGCGCTCCAACATCGTTGCCCATGATCATGATGCTCGAGGTACTTCCGCTGCACGATACACCGCATCCATGACGGGTTCGACTCGGGGTGTTCGACTGGTCATCACGCGCACCTGCGCCAGTCCCTGGAATACCAGCATGTCGAGGCCGTGAGCAATGCGCGCCCCACGGTCACGGTAGGCCTGAACGAGTGGTGTGATAGTCGGTGCATACACCACGTCCAGCAGAGTCTGTTCGGATCGTGGCCGTACACGTGCGGCAATGTTGTCACACACGCCGGCGGGCATAGTGGAGATCACGACATCAGTTTCATCCAGGCTGGCGATGACGCGTTCAGTGTCATCCCACATGATGTGGGTACTGGTCACGCCCAGGCGGCTTTCTGCCATAACAACGGATCCTGGCCCCGAAAAGCGCCGCGCGACGATACGGACATCATCAACGTGCATGCTCTTCAGCGCAGCCAGCGCGGATGAGGCAGTTGCGCGGCCCCCCAGGATCGTTGCGCTGCGAATCGGCTCGAGTCCAGTGCGCGCTCGCCTGACAGCTTCCACGATGCCTTCGACATCCGTGTTCAGACCGGTCAGTACCCCGCCTGCCGGGACGACAGTGTTGATGGATCCCACTGCTTTGGCCAGCGGATCAACTACATCCATGAGCGGGGCAATGACCTGCTTACACGGCATGGTCACTGACAGTCCCAGACAGTTCGGATCCCACTGCTGGATCAGGGATGCAACGCCGTCCCTGTCGCATTCGATGCGTCGGTAGGCCCACCGTGGGTCACACCCCAGATCGTCCCATGCGGTCCTGTGCAGGACGGGTGACAACGAGTGCGCCACGGGCGACCCAATGACCGCCGCCCAGCGGCTCGTGTCAGCACTTTCCGGGATTGGCTTCGCAATATTCATCGAACTTTGCCTTGTTCTTTTCCTGTTCCTCGTTCGTCGTCGCGAACAGGGTTTCACCGGTGTCAAGGTCGATGGTGACGAAATAAAGCCAGTCACCGGGTTCAGGATTGAGGACCGCGTTAATTGCTGTGGATGATGGCGAGGCGATGGGCCCCGGAGGCAGTCCCTTGATCAGGTAGGTGTTATACGGGTTGTCGTTGGCCAGGTCATCCTTCGTAGGAACGCCGCCATACTTGCCCACACCGTACAGGACGGTGGAATCCATCTTGAGCTGGCCACGAGTTTCACCTTCAGTGTCCTTCAGGCGGTTTTCAATGACGCGTGCCACCATCGGCATGTACTTTTCCAGGTGCATTTCGCGCTCCACAATGGAAGCTTTAATCAGGACGGTCTGGCGCTGGTCCTCGGGTACTCCTGCCTGATCCAGTGCGTCGACTCGCGCCTGAATCATCTCCGAGAGCAGGTCAGCAGGCGTATCGTCCTGAGATACCTCGTACGAACCTGGTTCAAGCCAGCCTTCGAGATTACCCTGAGCCTGCGCAGGCAGTCCCAGTGCTTCAGGGTTGTTGATGGCTTCCTGAATCGCCTCGTCACTGAAGCCGCTCACTTCACGCATTTTATCGAGAGTCTGCTTCAGTACCGAACCTGGGGTGACAGTCACGGTGTTTTCCGTACGGTTGGTTTCATCCAGCAACGCTGCCACGGCACCAGAAGCCGACATCTGTTTCTTCAGCTGGTACGTGCCGGGTTTGATGCCCGATGCCGCCTTATTTGCTTCAAACGCGCGGTTAAAGGCTGCAACTGACTTCACCACGTCGGCCTCGACAAGTTTAACTCCAATATCGGAACCGATCTCGCCTTTGTTAATGGTGACTTCGACGCTTCCTGAGCCGGGGCCTGGGTAGTCATCGCTTTGGTCCGCCACAACTCCAGTGGACTTCAGTGCAGACACGGCAACATACGCCGCTCCGCCCAGAACAGCCAGCACGGCAATGATGACGATAAAAGTCCGAATTTTGCGTCGAGTTCGACGTTTGCGCTGCTGACGAGCTGCATTGCGGCGCGCCTCGGCACTGAGTTGTGCACGGCGCTGCGCGCGCGTCGGTAGTTCCACACCACCTGCCGGAGTGCCCCCTGACGATGGGCGAGGTACACGCTGTGAGGGCTGAGAGGTCCTGGATTCTTGCGAGGTTTGCCGGTGACGGTGACGATCCCTTCGTGAAGGGAACGGTGGCCGCAATGGGTCTGAATCAGTCACGTTCGGCCTTTCCACTACTCAACGATGGATCTCCCAGAGACACGGTCTGCCCTGGCGGAGTCCCCGATATTCGTTCGCTCTCCAGCGCTAGCTCCAGAATAATCTGAGCCGCGACCTGGTCCACCATCTCCCGATGGCGGTGAGTTTCCACTTTACTGTCCCGGAGCCTGCTGTGAGCCTGATTGGAGGTTAAGCGTTCATCCACCATACAGATGCGTCCGCCACGCCAGCGTGCCGCAATTCGGTTGGCCACGCTACGGGCCATATGGGCACTTTGTCCCTCTGTCCCCTTCAGGTGCCGAGGCAGCCCGACCACGATCTCAATCGGATCGTATTCATCGATGATGTCCAACAGATCATCGATTTCAGAATGATCCCGTTGAACATGAACGGTCTCCACCGGCAGGCACACGATCCCGCGTTCATCGGACCTGGCCACACCGATGCGCACGGTCCCCACGTCCAGTCCCAGACGTACTCCCGTTCGCATGCTCACCAGGTCTACCTTCCCTGTTTACTTCAGCGAGTCGGTGATCGCTGACAGGGCCTGATCCATATTCGTCAGATCACGACCGCCACCTTGGGCAACGTCATCACGGCCACCGCCACCTCCACCGAGAACCTGCGCAGCAGTGCGCACGAGCATTCCAGCCTTGACGCCGCGCTCACGCGCACTCTGGTTGGTTGCGACAACGATACTCGGCTTGGAGTCGATATCTCCGATCAGTGCCACCACCGCGGGCTCACCCTCGCCCATCTTGTCGCGCACGGCGAGCGCCAGGGAACGCACGTTGTCGGCAGAACTCATCTGGCCGGCCGATGCGGCAACGGCGCGAATGCCATTATGCATTGTGGCCTCAGCGATGAGCTGGTCGACATGTGCCAGCGCGCCGCGCGTTTCGGCCTCCTCGAGCGCTTTCTCTGCTTTCTTCACACGCGCCATCAGCTGTTCAACGCGCGAGGGCAGATCTTCGGGGCGCCCTCCGAGCAGCGATGACAGCTGCGAAACAAGGGCATGTTCGCGAGCCTGGAATCCGTAGGCACCAGATCCGACCAGTGCATCGATACGGCGCACACCAGATCCGATGGATGATTCACCCAACAGCGCGATGCGTCCGATATGTCCGGTTGTGGGGACGTGAGTACCTGCGCACAGTTCCTTCGACCAGTCGCCGCCGATCGACACAACACGCACTTCGGAACCGTACTTTTCACCGAACAACGCCATAGCTCCGGTCTGCAGAGCCTGTTCGATTGGCATCACTTCATCCGTCACAGCCAGATCATCAGACAGCCGATCGTTGACCAGGGATTCAATGTCATCAACCTGACTGGCTTCCAGCGCACTGTTGTGGCGGAAGTCGAAGCGCAGACGTGACGGCGAGTTCTCCGATCCTGCCTGCGTAGCGTTGTCCGAGACGATCTGGTGCAAAGCGCGATGAATCATGTGAGTGGCGGTGTGTGCGCGCGCAATGGCGCGCCTGCGTTCAGTGTCGATCTCCGCCCACGCGTCGGCAGCGACAGAAATGGTACCTTCGACCAGTTCACCGCGATGGACCGTCAGCCCCTTGATCGGAGCCTGCACGTCATCAATGCGGACCACTCCTCCGCCTTCTGCCACGCGAATGGTGCCGTGGTCGGGTTGCTGACCGCCCATCTCCGCGTAGAACGGTGTTTGGTCGAGGACGACCTCAACATGTGCGGGAGCTGTTGCTGCGGGCACTGACTGGCCATCCACCAGAATTGCTGCCACATGCGCGTCGGCTGCCATGTCGGTATATCCGAGGAACTGAGACTGCCCGCCCAGCTCGTGTGCAATCTCGTGGAAAACGCGAACATCAACGTGTCCGGTCTTCTTGGCGCGAGCATCCTGGCGAGCACGCTGCTTCTGCTCGTTCATCAGCTCCGTGAAGCGCTGTTCATCCACGCTCACGCCCTGTTCGGCCGCCATCTCGAGGGTCAGATCAATCGGGAAGCCGTAAGTGTCATGCAGCGCAAACGCGTCTTCACCGCTGAGGGTGGCCGTCGAATGCGCCTCCTGGCTCGTTTCCCTGGCCTGCTTGACTGCCGCGTTCAGGATCGTCGTGCCCGAGGTGAGGGTGTGCATGAACGATTCTTCTTCACCGTACGCAACATCTGAGACAAGATCCCAGTTCGTCACCAGATCCGGGTACGACGGCGCCATGGCGTCACGTGAAACCGGCATCAGCGTCGGGAGTGAGGATGTATCGACACCCAGCAGACGCATCGACCGGATGGCTCGGCGCATCAGGCGCCGCAGAACATATCCACGTCCATCGTTTCCGGGTCGCACGCCATCGAGGATCAGCATCATCGCGGAGCGAATATGATCAGCCACCACGCGCATGCGAACGTCGTCATCGGCATCGTCGTGGTAGTGGCGCCCGGACATCTCTTCGACGGCCTGGATGACGGGGTAAACCTCGTCAATTTCGTACATATTCGGCTTGTCCTGCAGGACGAATGCGAGGCGTTCGAGACCTGCACCCGTGTCAATGGCCTTGTCATCGAGTTCGCCTAGCAGCGGATAGTCCTTTCCGCTACCTTCGCCACGCATGTACTGGTCAAAGACGAGGTTCCACAGTTCGAGGTAGCGGTCGCCGCCCGGGTCAACGGTGCCGCCAACAGCTTCGGGACCGTATTCGGGGCCGCGATCGTAATGCCATTCACAGCATGGACCGGCCGGTCCGGGCTGGCCTGTATCCCAGAAGTTTTCCTCGCGTGGAAGCTTGACGATGTGGCGCGGATCCATACCGATCTGTTTGGTCAGCACGTCGTAGGACTCGTCATCATTCTCCCACAGCGTCGTCCACAGTCGATCCCCGTCCAGGCCGTACATGCCGTCCTTTTCCGAGCCGGTCAGCAGATCCCACGCCAGGTGGATCGCACCTTCCTTGAAGTAGTCACCGAAGGAGAAGTTTCCGTTCATCTGGAAGAACGTGCCGTGGCGCGTGGTGCGTCCAACGTTGTCAATGTCGTTGGTGCGGATACACTTTTGCACCGATGCGACGCGCGGCCACGGCGGCGGTTCAACGCCGGTGATATACGGAATGAACGGCACCATCCCCGCGATCGTGAACAGAATCGATGGATCGGGAGAAATCAGGGAAACTGATGGACGAATTTCGTGATCGTGTGCGGCGAAGTAGTCGAGCCAGCGGGAACGAATCTCAGAGGTGCGCATGTGTCCTCATCGTATTGGAAAAATAGAGGGAAAGCGAGGTGCACCTGAAGGGTGACCTCGAACGGTGTGTCGATAAAGACCCCGGGGCGCACAGGCACCCGGGGTCCTCATCACACGTTCATACTCAGCGCGAGTAGTGCTCAACGACCATTTGCACGTCACAGGTCACCGGGACTTCAGCGCGCTTGGGGCGACGCACCAGTGTGGCCTTGAGACGTTCCAGCTCAACGTCGAGGTAATCCGGAACTGCCGGCAGCACATCGCGGTGCACGCCGGAGGCGGCTATCTCGAACGGAACAGTGGTCTGCGACTTTGGCTTGACTTGGATCGTCTGTCCGGGCTTCACGCGGAAAGAGGGGCGGTCAACGATCTTGCCGTCCACCATGATGTGACGGTGGACAACCACCTGGCGAGCCTGCTGGATGGTGCGGGCAAATCCTGCACGCAGAACCAGAGCATCAATGCGCATTTCGAGCAGCTCAACCAGGTTTTCACCGGTCAGGCCGTCCTGACGGCGAGCTTCTTCGAAGATGCGGCGAATCTGAGCTTCGCGGATGCCGTACTGTGCGCGCAGACGCTGCTTTTCCTTCAGACGAACGGCGTAGTCGGAATCCTGGCGACGCCGGGTACGGCCGTGCTCGCCGGGGCCGTAGGGGCGCTTCTCAAAGTAACGCACAGCCTTCGGGGTCAGCGCGATTCCGAGTGCGCGTGACTGGCGCACCTGCTTCCGTGAACGATTCGTCGACATAAAACGGTTTCCTTTCCTGTTTCATGGGTCATGTCCGGCTCCCGTTGAACCGAACATGGGGTCAACACAAACGGCTAAGACCCCAGGTGTTGTCGTGGACAACCCTCATAGCTTACCCCATGGACAGCAGCTGCCTTAACACTGTCAGCCGCTTCGTGATCATTGCCTCAGTTCCGTTTTCAGTTGGACGGTAGTACTGAGTGCCTTGCAGATCATCCGGTAAGTACTGTTGTGCGGCCACAGAATGCGGCGCATCGTGGGCATACAGGTAGCCTTCCCCGTGCCCAAGTTTCTTCGCACCTGCGTAATGGGCATCACGCAGATGAGCAGGCACCGGGCCGCCTTTCCCGCTGCGCAGGTCGGCCAGCGCCTTATCGATCGCGAGATAGGACGCATTGGATTTCGGGGCGGTCGCCACCGCGATCACGGCCTGTGCCAGGATAATACGCGCCTCAGGCATGCCGACCATCGCCACTGCCTGAGCAGCTGCCACGCAGATTCCGAGGATTTCCGGCGCCGCCATTCCCACGTCTTCAGAGGCACAGATCATGACGCGCCTGGCTATGAAGCGAGGGTCCTCCCCCGCTTCGATCATCCGAGCCAAATAGTGCACGGCGGCATCGACATCAGATCCGCGCATTGACTTAATAAACGCGGAAGCCACGTCATAGTGCTGGTCCTGATCCCACCGCACGAGCGCCTGGTTTGCGGCGGTTTCCACGTGGTGTTGAGCAATGACCGTATCGTCCGCATCGCGCGCCGCACCTGCTGCAGCTTCAAGCAGTGTCAACGCCTTCCGGCCATCTGCTCCTGCCAGTCGGACGAGGCTAGCCAAAGCGGCCTCGTCGATGGTGAATTCACTCTTCAGTCCGCGAGCATCGTCAAGGGAGCGGGTAATCAATGCGCTAATCCCGTCTTCGTCGAGTGGATGCAGCGTCAACAGCAAAGAACGTGACAGCAGTGGCGAAATGACGGAGAACGACGGGTTCTCGGTTGTCGCCGCCACGAGTGTGACCCACCGGTTTTCAACAGCCGGAAGCAGTGCGTCCTGCTGGGACTTGGAGAATCTGTGGACCTCATCAACGAACAAGATGGTGTCTTCGCCGCTGGCAGCGGTGCGACGGCGTGCCGATGCGATGACATCGCGAATGTCCTTGACTCCCGATGAAACAGCGGACAATTCTTCAAAATGTCGATGTGAGGCGCGTGCCACGAGGTAGGCAAGGGTCGTTTTACCGGTTCCCGGCGGACCCCACAGGATCATGGAGGAGAGCGGTCCAGAATCTGCTGCCGCTGACAGCATGCGTCGCAGGGGCGATCCCGCCGTCAGCAGATGGTTCTGCCCGACAACCTCGTCAATCGAGGTGGGGCGCATCCGCACAGCGAGCGGCGCATGCTCGTCGAACGAGGGTACCCCATTGGTGTCAATGCCTTCACTGTCAAATAAATCCATAGGGATACGGCTTAATAGTGACTCATGACAGGGGTGCCGATTTCGTCGAAATCGTAGATGAGTTTTGCGCCCCACACGGGCATGTTCAGGCATCCGTGCGAACCGCCCGGTCCGGACCATCCGAATTCACTCACCCACGGTGCGCCATGCATGGCGTACGAGCCCGTGAAGTAGGACACCCACGGCACGTCCTTGGCGCAGTATGGCCACTCGGGTGTGCACCCCATGTCCTGCTTCTCATACTTGAGGTAGACGTGATACAGACCGGTGACCGTTTCGTGGCCAGGTGAGCCGGGAACAATGCTGATGGGTTCGTGAGCCTGTTTCGTGCCAATGTACGGGGTGACCGTCAGCCTGGTCAGATCAATATCGATCCACTTTTCGCCCTCAGCAGCCGGATACGGCAGATTCTCCGCACCCGGGGCGATCGGGCGCGTCTTCGTTTCCTGCGGCACGTCGTCATAGGTGATCGTGCCTTCATACGTTTCGCCATTGTCGAGGGCACTCATCAGCGCGTTCGACAGGTCAGCGACATTATTGGCTTTCAGGCCGGGTTTACCTGGCCATGCTTCTACCAGCACGTCGCCTGCAGCATTGACGTTGTTGATCGTAGGGTCGGCTTCCACATTTGAGGCTTGGGCAGTTGCTGATACCCACGAGCCAACAGCTTCAGAGGAGTAGTGGGCGGTGAGCTTGCTGTCCGTGTTCTCGAAGGAAATCCACTGGGCAACGTCGGCGCGCGAGGGTGTGAAGGAATCGATCGTGTCGGTCAGTGAAACGTCTGGCTCCAGCATTTCATCTGCCTGCTGGGCAGCCTGCTGTGCGGCTTCTGTGGTTACGGACGGCTCCGACTGCGTCGAGGACAGGTCAACTTCCGTGTCGCCCAGCGTTGTCGCAGCGTCCATCAGAGCTGTCGTCAGTGCTTGCGCGTCAATCGTTGTGCCATTTTCGGCAGGATCAACCACGAATGCATCACGGTCGGCGTCGTAGTGGGCGGACGCATCGACGGCAGCAGGTCCCGCTTGACGCGCAAGCGTTTCCGCCATCGCGCTGAGTGCCTCTTCATCCGTTGTGGTCACCACCGGGATCTGTCGGGATGTGAACAGTCCCTGCAGGCGGCTTGTCCAGGAACGGCTCGATTCAAGAGCCAGGGTCGCTGTGGCTTCGGCGTCGATCTGGATACCGGCGTCAGCCAGAGCGATCTCAGTTTCTTTGCCGTCAACCCGGGCGGTGACACGAATGTTCTGCGCACGTTCGTTGATAGCGGCAACGACCTCGTCATGCGTCATTCCTGAAACTGGAATAGCGGCAACAGATGTACGGGGAAGCGCCCGCTCATCGTAGTGGGCAGCGTAGGCAGCCCCCGAACCGACCAGCGCAACCAGCACGGCAGTGCATGCCGCGATCAGGATCCACACACGTGTCCTGCGCGGTTCTCGCCTGACGTGTTCGCTCACAACATCGCTCCTTCGAATATAGCTCCATGCCGGATGCTACCTAAGGAACTGAAATTTGGATACTGATTGTGAGCAAAATTCCCAAATTCGTGTACTCTCGCGCTGTGCCATTCCACAGTGCGAGAGCGCACAGGAAACTTCTATTCAAATAGTGACGTGTCGCCAGCGCCCTTACGGGCGATCACTGCCGTACCGTCGGTGTAATCGATGACGGTTGTCGGTTCGGCCAGACCGACCGGGCCAACAATGACAAGATCCACCATGTTGCCGATGCGGTCGTCAACATCGTGTCCGTCCACCAACGGCTCCTCTTCGCCAGGCATGATCAAAGTCGAGCACAGAAGCGGCTCCCCCAGAGCTTCGACAATCGTTTGAGTAATCACATGATCTGGCAGCCGGACGCCCACTGTGTGCTTCTTCTTGTTCAGCGTCATACGAGGCACGACCTTGGTGCCTTGGAGAATGAACGTGTACGGTCCGGGCGTCAGCGCCTTAATCGTGCGGAATTGGTGGTTGTCGACGATGACAAGCTCACCCAGCTGCGCAAAGGAATGACACAGCAACGAGAAGTTGTGCTTCTCGTCGAGTTTTCTGATCTGCCGGATGACATCCATCCCTTCCTTGTTCCCCAGGGTGCAGGCAATCGCATATCCCGAGTCGGTCGGTAATGCGATGGTGCCACCCTCCTTGAGGAGGTCAACGGTCTTAGTGACCAAGCGGGCTTGTGGATTCTCCGGATGCATTTCAATGTGAGCCATGTCTCTAGTGTGCCTCATTTTTGTCCTCTTCGCTGGAACTTGTCGCGTGTCTCTTCCAAAAAGAAAGTGCCCATTGATCAGCGTCGTTAGGCGGCACGGGCGAGAGCTTCATGGCACAGTGGAAGGCAACTGACACCGTGCGGAAGGATCTTGATGGCTGCCCCCACTTCACGCGTCGATATCCGATTGGTTGACGACCTGACAAAGGTGCTTCCCAGCGAGGAGCCCGACTCGCTCACGCATCCATTGGTCACGCGCACCGGTCAGTCGATCAATTTCCAGGTGGCCTGGCACGAGCACCAGGACGTGTACTGGTCGCGCTCTGAATTGACGTTGACCATTCGCACGGACGGTGAGCCCGTCCAGGTCTGTCACGTTGACCTGGTTGCGGCCGGCCTGCCAGCACCGGCAGATGCAGATGACGGGTATCTGGCAACCCAACCATCCCTGCTGCCCGATCTGCTGACCCCTCTGGACGCGAGCGTCGACGGTGCTCTGACGACTGTTGTGCTGCAGGCGCACCATATGGGATGGAATGCCGTATGGGTGAGTGTGCCGGCATTTTCGGGCACAATCACCGTAACTGTCACCCACGCCGATTCAAATCTGTTCGAACAAACCGTATCTGTCACAGGCGTTGATCTGACACACCACGACAGCGATTTCATCAACACCCAGTGGCTGCATCCGGATTGCCTCGCCACGTACTTTCACGTTCCCATGTGGTCCGAGCAGCATTGGCACGCCCTCGCCAATCATGTGCGGGCCGCTACACAGATGGGCGTGAACAGCTTGCTGACCCCGATCTGGTCTCCCCCACTCGACACGGCGGTCGGCACCTACAGGCCTGCGACACAGTTACTGGATATCAGCTATGACGGGACGTACCACTTCGCCACGGAGCGTCTCGATCGGTGGGTTGATATGGCATTGGATGCGGGTATCCGCTACCTCGAACTGCCACACCTGTTCACGCAGTGGGGTGCGCACGCGTGTCCGCAGTTCATCGTGAAAACAACTGAGGGGGAACAACGGCGTTTCGGATGGGACACGGAGGCAACCTCGCCCAAGTACCTCGCGTTTGTCGAACAGCTCATCCCATTCCTCATCGGTTATTTCCGTGGACGCAACCTCGGTGATGCGATCTGGTGGCATATTTCAGACGAGCCTGATGAGACCAACCGTTCCAGCTATCAGGCGGCGCGCAAGCAGGTGATCGATCTGCTGGAAGGGCAGATGGTGGGCGATGCACTGTCCGATCCGGATTACATCGACCTGGTTGACCATCCGATCGTGGCCACCACTGCGGTGACGCGTTTCCGTGAGGCTGGCTACGAGCCATCCTGGGTGTACTACTGCGTGGGT
>OKIM01000277.1_pt1 | contig 13401 bp, 6 predicted proteins | sample 1612191 | NCBI WGS metagenome assembly OKIM01 (sample SAMN04436781, study PRJEB24849) | human gut metagenome | biome: human gut; feature: NICU; material: stool | host: Homo sapiens | place: USA: Saint Louis, MO | collected 2011-03-31 | reverse complement strand
TTCGCAGCACTGGCATTCGCTCGCTTCGCAAAGTATCTTGATATCAAGAGAAAATATTTTGATTCCCTGCGGGAGGTTGCAATGAGTTTGAACAGCTTTGGCGCCGCGACCCAGCTAAGTGTCGGTGATAAGAGCTATAAAATCTATGATCTAAAAGCGGTGCCCGGCACCGAAAAATTACCCTATTCCTTGAAAATCCTGGCAGAAAACCTGCTGCGTAACGAGGACGGGGAAAATATCACCAAGGAGCAGATCACCCAGATTGCCAACTGGGATCCCGAAGCGGCACCCAGCCAGGAAATCCAGTACAGCCCGGCGCGGGTCTTGATGCAAGATTTCACCGGCGTTCCCTGCATCGTTGACCTGGCGACTATGCGCGACGCGGTGGTGAACCTGGGCAAAAACCCGGACCTGATTAACCCGCAGGTACCAGCGGAAATGGTCATTGATCACTCGGTGCAAATCGATGTGTTTGGCTCTAAAGATGCCGTGGAAAAGAATATGGATATCGAGTACCAGCGCAACCAGGAACGCTACCAGTTCCTACGCTGGGGACAGGGCGCCTTCGAAAACTTCCGGGTAGTACCCCCGGGGACCGGCATTGTCCACCAGGTAAATATCGAATACCTGGCGCGGGTAGTTTTCGCCGATAAGGACGAGGACGGCGCGCTGGCTTACCCCGACACTTTGGTAGGAACCGACTCCCACACCACCATGGTTAACGGCCTAGGCGTCCTCGGCTGGGGTGTCGGCGGAATCGAGGCCGAAGCGGCTATGCTCGGTCAGCCGGTATCGATGCTGATTCCGCGGGTAGTGGGCTTCAAGCTGACCGGCGAAATCGCTCCCGGAGCTACCGCCACCGATGTGGTACTCACCATCACCCAAATGCTGCGTGACCACGGAGTAGTCGGCAAATTTGTAGAATTCTATGGCGAGGGCGTGGGAGCAGTACCTCTGGCCAACCGCGCCACTATCGGCAATATGTCGCCCGAGTTTGGCTCGACCGCCGCCATCTTCCCGATCGATGACGTCACCATTGACTACCTGCACCTGACCGGACGCAGCGAAGACGCCTGCGCCCTCGTGCGGGAATACGCCAAGCGGCAAGGACTGTGGCATGACCCCGCTCACGAGGCACGTTACAGCGAATATTTGGAACTGGATCTGTCCACCGTAGTGCCTTCGATTGCCGGACCGAAGCGTCCGCAAGACCGCATCGAGCTGGCAATGGCCAAAGATTCCTTCAAGAAGATCCTGCCTGACTATGTTGCCGGCGATAAGACCATCGATCCGAAACTGATGCGTCCTACCCGCCCCACCCAGGTGAAACTATCTGGTGGGGAAGAAGTATTAATGGATCATGGCGACGTGGTGATCGCCTCCATTACTTCTTGCACTAACACTTCTAACCCCTCGGTGATGATGGCGGCTGGTTTGCTGGCCAAGAATGCCACTGAAAAGGGACTAAAGCCCAAGCCCTGGGTGAAAACCTCACTGGCGCCTGGCTCCCAAGTGGTGCGAGACTACTACGAAAAAGCTGGTCTGATGCCCTATCTGTCACAGCTGGGCTTCGATATTGTCGGTTATGGCTGCACCACCTGTATCGGTAACTCCGGCCCGCTGCCCGAGGAAGTACACAATACGGTAGAGGACGCAGATCTGACCGTGGTGTCGGTGCTGTCTGGTAACCGCAACTTTGAGGGGCGGATTAACCCGGATGTAAAAATGAACTATCTAGCATCCCCGCCGCTGGTAATTTCCTACGCACTAGCTGGGACGATGGATTTTGATTTTGAAACCGAGGCGCTGGGTACAGATAACCGCGGGAATCCCGTCTATCTGCGCGATATTTGGCCAGCTGCCGAAGAAGTAGAAAAAGTAATCGGAAAAGCTATTGACCGCGATATGTATCTGCAGGATTACCAGAGCGTATTCGAAGGCGATCACCGCTGGCAGTCTTTGCAAGTTCCCGATTCGTCCACTTTCGCGTGGGACGACGGATCCACCTATGTGCGCCGGGCACCCTTCTTTGAAGGAATGCCGGAAACCCCGAACCCGGTGAAAGATATTTCCGGTGCCCGGGTGCTGCTGAAACTGGGCGATTCGGTAACTACCGACCATATTTCGCCCGCAGGTGCGTTTGCCGCCAAGACCCCGGCAGGTCAATACCTAAGCTCCCACGGAGTGGAACGGCGCAACTTCAACTCCTACGGTTCGCGGCGCGGTAACCACGAAGTGATGATGCGCGGCACCTTCGCTAACATCCGCATCCGTAACCAGCTACTTGACAACGTTGAGGGCGGTTTCACCAAGGACTTCACCAAAGCGGATGCTCCGGTAGTGCCGGTTTACGATGCTTCGGTTTCCTACGCCCAGGCCGGCGTACCCCTGGTGGTGCTTGGTGGTAAAGAATACGGAACCGGATCCTCGCGTGACTGGGCCGCTAAAGGAACTTTGCTGCTGGGGGTGAAAGCGGTTATCGCTCGGTCTTTCGAACGTATTCACCGCTCCAACCTGATCGGGATGGGGATTCTCCCGCTGCAGTTCCCCGAGGGCGAAAGCGCCGATTCTCTCGGTCTGGACGGGACTGAAACCTTCGATATTAACGGGATTACCCAGCTTAATGAGGGGATAACTCCGCAGGTTATGAAGGTGACCGCGACCAAGACGGATGGCTCCACCGTAGAGTTCGACGCTGACGTGCGGATCGACACCCCCGGTGAAGCTCAGTACTACCGCCACGGTGGCATCCTGCAGTACGTACTGCGCAACCTAGTTGCCTAGTTAATCGCACGAGTTTAATGCTCTGGGCACGGTAAAAGCGCTCGGGGGACCCCGGTGATTCTTGCTTCGCTCGGCTCAAGCCCCCTCTCGCATCTTTTGCTGCCCCGGATTTTCGTTTGACGCCGTATTTCTGAGAGTTACTTCGTTAGCGGTGGCGGTGCTGTTTCCAGCGTTTGCGAATGCGTTTACCCAGAGAATCGCCTAGATCGCGCTGGTTAAGCGCGCGGGTTTGCTGACGATACAGTTTGACAATCAGGTCGCGTCCTCGCACATAACCCAAGACTTCTTGGGAGCGACCTATCACCGGCAGGTTTGAAAGTGAGGACTCTGCCAGCTCCTTGAGAATCTGACTAGGGAGCTCTTTGGGGGTGCAGAATGCTGCGGACAAAGGGATCTTCGTCAAGGGCGTATCTGCGCCGCGTTTGTCGATTTCTTGGCCGAGCAGCAGGGCGCTCACGGAGCCTTGGAATTCTCCCTGAGAATCGACTACCGCCAAAGAGTTCTCACCGCAAGTTTCCAGGGCATTTTCGGCCTGAGCGAGGGTGATATCTTGACTTAAAACTTGCGGGGGCTGATGCATTAAATCTGCTGCCGTGCTGGTTCCCAATAGAGTAGCCGAGACCGGGTCTGACAGTCGATCACCGCGCCGGTGTAGTTTTTGGGTATAAATAGTCGACCGGGTCATAAATAGGGAAATCCCGGTGGCAATCGCTACCGCCAGCATCATCGGGAGAATCAGAGAATACTGCCTGGTCATCTCGATAATGATGAAAACCGCGGTTAGGGGCGCACGAGAGGCCGCCGCGAAAGCCGCCCCCATCCCGATTACTCCATAAATCGCGGTCGAAGAGGCCGACCAAGGCTGAATTAGCTGCCCCACCGCCATCCCCGCACAAGCGCCTACAAATAAGGTGGGACCGAAGACTCCGCCGGCTCCCCCCATAGAAATAGTGAAAGCGGCACTCACAGCGCGTCCTAAAAGTAACGCTAGAATCATCCAGACTGGAAAATCGCCGGAGAGTACCCGCAACTGTACGCTTTCCCCGGTGCCATACAGAAGAGGAAAAAAGTAGAGAAATACTCCCAGCAGCAGGGAACCAGCAACCGGGCGAAACCAAGCATTCCAGTGATAAACCAGGTCGATTCCATCCCAAACCAGGTAGATAAGTTTAGAAAACCCGATTCCCACCAGGGTCGCTACCAAAGCCGCCACTGCCACTAGCAGGTAATCGCTCTGAGAAAACAGATCTAAAGATTGGCTGAGGGGCACGCTGGCACGGTCAGGAAGAAACTGTTGGGAAACCAGGGAGGCAGATACCGAGGCAAACACGATGAAGACAAAGTCCTCGGCGCTGAGGGTGCCGAGTATTACTTCGAGCGCGAAACAAGCCCCAGCCAGGGGAGCATTAAAGGTAGCGGCAATCCCGGCAGCAGCTCCGCAAGCACACAGGAACATCAGCCGTTGTTTACTTAATCCCAGGCGGGTTCCTACCCAAGAAGAAATCGCGGCACCAATCATCACAATCGGGCCTTCTCTGCCCGCATTTCCCCCTCCTCCCAAGGTCAGAGAAGCGGCAAAAAGTTTCACCAGGGCGTTGCGCCCAGGAATCCTCCCGCCTTTGCGGCGCACGGCGAACATTACTTCCGGGACAGCATGTCCGCGGCTGCCGGGGGTGAAATATTCCACTACCGGCCCATATAGCAGGGCAGAAAGCACGGGAACCGCAATGATAAACGCCGGTGCTAACCCGAGGAATCCGTGGGGGGCGCCTGCGTGGACAGGGTAATCGGTATAACCGGTGACCAGGTAACTCCAACCTGCTATTAGGTAATAAAAACCTACTGCCACCAGCCCTACTATCGCTCCGATGATGATTGCCAGGGCAGTTAATCCCGCGCGAGAGGTCGCAAAAGAATTAGCATGTCCGAAAGGCTTTTTACCCATGGTTTCAGTTTGGCGCGCCGAGCGGGGTTGGCGCAAGTAACTAGCCGATAAATCCATCTTCGCCCTTATAGATCTGAAATGCGGCTAAACTGGCTGGGTGGCAAAAATACTCGATCGGATAAATAACCCGGCAGATTTGCAGAAGCTCTCTAGTCTGGAGCTGGCGGATCTGGCCGGTGAGATCCGGTCATTCCTGGTCGAGAACGTGGCGAAAACCGGGGGGCATATGGGGCCCAACCTGGGGGTAGTGGAACTTACTATCGCCGTCCACCGCATGTTTTCTTCCCCTACTGACACCATTATTTTTGATACTGGGCATCAGGCCTATGTTCATAAGATCCTGACGGGACGTAAAAATTTTGCGAATCTTCGCACGGCGCAGGGGCTCTCTGGTTATCCTTCGCGGGCGGAATCAGTACACGACGTGGTAGAAAACTCCCATGCTTCGACCGCATTATCTTGGGCGCAGGGAGTAGCGGAAGCAAAGGCTTTAAGAGGAGATCGTTCCTATACGGTAGCAGTCATCGGAGATGGCGCCATGACCGGGGGAATGACTTGGGAAGCTTTGAATAACATTTCTGAACGTCCCGATCTCCGCCTGATTATTGTGGTTAACGACAACGGGCGTTCCTATGAACCCACAATCGGGGGATTAGCTCATCACCTGGATGCACTACGTACTTCTCCCACCTATGAACGGGCATTACGTTGGGGAAAACAGCATCTGAAGTCTCGCGGCAAGCCCGGTGAACTCACCTATGATGCGCTGCACGGAATCAAACGGGGGATGGCCGACATAGTTTCTCCTGAACAAGTGATGTTTTCCGACCTCGGGATTAAATATACCGGCCCAGTCGACGGGCATGACATTGTAGCCACCGAGTTTCAGCTTGCCCGGGCGAAAGAATTTACCGGTCCCATCATTGTGCATGTCATTACGGAGAAGGGACGCGGATATACGCCTGCGGAAGAAAATGATGCGGATCATTTCCATACCGTAGGTCCGATTCATCCCGAAACTGGTTTGCCGGTAAAAAAGGAACGCTTCGGGTGGACATCCGTATTTGCGGAAGAAATTGTGCAACTGGCAAAGCGCAACCCCAAGATTGTGGGGATATCGGCGGCAATGATGGAGCCGGTAGGGCTAAAACCGCTGCGAGCTCAGTTCCCGCAGCGAGTATTTGATGTGGGAATCGCGGAACAACACGCGATGACTATGGCTGCCGGTCTTTCCTATGCCGGGTGCCACCCAGTCATTGCTCTTTACGCTACCTTTTTAAACCGCGCTTTTGACCAGCTGTTAATGGATGCTGCCCTACATAAACAGGGGATAACCGTGGTTCTTGATCGCGCCGGTATCACCGGAGCTGATGGAGCCAGTCATAACGGGATGTGGGATCTGGCGATCGCGGCTATGATCCCCGGAATTAGAGTGGCCGCGCCGCGGGACGCCAGCACCTTGCGCAAGCTATTAGGGCAGGCAGTTTCGATCGAAGATGGTCCCACTATTGTGCGCTATCCCAAAGGCAGCGTGCCCCCCGATATTAGAGCAGAAGAAACCGCAGACGGCCTCGAGGTTTTATTCCACAGTTCCGGGAAGGGGAAAAATATTCTGGTGGTGGCGGTGGGCGCTATGGCCGGGCAGGCGATCGCCCTTTCTAAAGAACTTGCCGCGCGCGGGCAGGCGGTCAAGTGTGTAGATCCCGGGTGGGTAATACCCATTCCTCCCGCGCTTTTAAAGCAGGTGGCTGCCGCCGATTTAGTGGTCACTATCGAGGACGGGGAAGTAACCAATGGGGTAGGAGCTTTGCTGCGTACCACTTGTGCGGCTAAAAATTGTTTCACCCCGATTAAGTCTTTTGGAATTCCCCAGATGTTCTTACCTACAGATTCGCGCGATAACTTGCTGGAAAGCTCGCAGATGACGCCCTCGGAGATGTTAAAGGAACTAGCGGAGCTGCTAGACTAAGTGCTCGCACTTTTGAGCACGGTTTTTCGCCCATACAACTCGAGGCTCCATCCGGCGTGCACTTTTGTGGCAAAAATATTCTTTTTCTAAATCTTCGCAGGAGAACAGCTTAGGCTGAAAATAGCGAGGAATAGAAAAGGGGGAACATGAGCGGCGAAGATTACCGAGTAGATTTGCTGGCGGAAGCAGCGCGCATGTATTACGAAAATTCCCTGACTCATTCCCAGATTGGTAAAAAGCTTGGCTTTAGCCGCTGGACAGCCTCGCGCTTGATTCAAGAAGCACGGGATCGGGGAATAGTGCGGATAACTATCGAAGCTCCCCGAGCCGAACACTACCAGCTAGAGCAGGCACTAAAAGAATATTTTGATATCGACAAAGTGATAGTGGTTCCGCAAGAAACCGGGGAAAACGCTACCTTTCGCGCAGTGGCGAGAGCTGCAGCTCGGCATTTGCAGTCCCTGCGTCCTCAGCCGCGTACCCTAGGGGTTTCCTGGGGAAAGACGATTGCGCGGGTAGCACGGGAACTTCCTGACCAGTGGTCCAGTGGTACTACCGTGATTCAAACCAACGGCGGACCTAGTTACACCCAGGACAACTTTGTTGCCGAATCTATACGCACTATCGCAGAAAAAGCCGGAGGTTTTGGGCGGGTACTACCAGCGCCAGCTCTGGTAGGAGACAGCCGCATTGCCGCCGCGTTGCGACGGGATTTTTCTATCAAGGCCACTTTGGAAGCTGCCGCAAACGCGGATGTGATCTGTTTTTCACCGGGAAAATTAGAAGCAGATTCAGTTTTGGTGCGCTCCGGCTATGTTTCTGAGGCCGGCCTACAAAAACTTTTTGCCCGGGGAGTGGTCGGGGATTTGCTATGCCGATTTGTAAACGAGGAAGGTCAGCCGGCAGATACCGAACTAGATAAGTGCACTATTGGTATTAGCCTAAAATCCCTGCGGGAGGCGCGAATGAAAGTGGCAGTTTCCTCCGGCAGTGGGAAAACTGCTACCACGATGGCGGCTCTTAGAGGCGGATATGTAGACACCCTAATAGTGGATTCTGGCCTGGCACAGTCACTATTGAAACCAGCTGAAATATTAACCGAAAAATAACACAGTAACGCATTCAAAGAAGAAAGCAGAGGAAACAATGAGCGGCGAACTAATGATTGGGATTGATGTCGGAACCTCGGGGGTACGCGCCGGGGTAGTTGACACCCAAGGGAAAATACTAAAAACCGTAGCCACCGAGTGGGGAACTGACTATCCTGCACCCGGGCGTGCCCAGCAAGACCCCCAGGACTGGTGGAAGGGGGTTTGCGAAGTAACCAGCGCAGTCATGTCAGACTTTGATCCCGACGCTATCTGCGGGGTGAGTATCGATACCACCTCGGCAACGGTAGTGCCTTGTACCAAAGATGGTAAAGCTCTGCGCCCGGCAATTATGTGGATGGATGTGCGGGCTATTAAAGAGGCACAGGACTTATCCAATACCGGTGATCCCGCCCTGAAATATGCCGGACACGATATCGTTAGCGCCGAGTGGGGAACCCCCAAACTAATGTGGCTCAAGCGCAATGAGCCGGAAATCTGGGAGAAAACCGAGGTCATTGCCGATTGTCTGGACTACTTGATTTTCCAGATGAGCGGACAGTGGACCGCATCGGTATGTAACTGTTCTTGTAAATTCTTCTATGACTCCAACTGGGGAGGCTGGCCAACCACCCTGTACGAAGCGGCAGGCATCCCCGAAGCCTTAGATAAATTCCCCGAGCGCATCCTCAAAATGGGAGAAGTTGCCGGATCTTTGACTGCGGAAGCGGCTGCACTTTTGGGGCTCAAAGCGGGAATCCCGGTTATCGAGGGCGGTATCGATGCCCATGTGGGAGCTATCGGATTAGGGGTAGTCGAGCCCGGTTCTCTGGCGCTGATCACCGGATCTTCGCACGTAATGTTGGGGCAAACCGATAAAGCGGTTTACTCCATGGGAATCTGGGGTGCCTATTACGACGCCATTATCCCCGGGCAATACACTCTGGAAGCGGGACAGGTTTCCACCGGATCTATGCTCAGCTGGTTTGTGCGCAACTACTGCGTGAAAGCGCTGGAAAATGAACGTTTAACCGGGGAAGATCCCTATGTTTACCTGGATAAACTCGCCAGTGAAGTGCCGATCGGAGCTAACGGAATAGTCGCCCTCGACCATTTCCAAGGAAACCGTACCCCCTTCGTAGATGCGCGTTCGCGTGGTCTATTCGCGGGGCTCTCCCTATCGCATACCGAAGCTGACATGTATCGAGCGGTACTAGAAAGCGTTTGCTACGGAACCGGTGCCATCTTCGATACTTTCCGGCAAAAAGGTTTCGCCCCGAAACGAGTGATGGCCTCCGGTGCGCCTACTAAGTCGAAACTTTGGATGCAGATGCACGCGGATGTAACCGGGGTGCCGATTATTATTCCCGAAAATGTGCAAGGCCCACTGTTTGGGTCGGCGATGCTGGCGGCTTGTGGAGCCGGGGTCTTCTCCTCGGTTGAGGAGGCGGCTGCGCAGATGGTACGGGTGGATAAGACCTATGAACCCGACCAAGCGGCTCATGAGGAATACCGCTTCTACCTGGAGCGTTACTTAGAGCTATATGAGGCAGTATCTCCGATTGTGGCCAAGATCGGAAAGCATCAGCAACAGTAGACAGTTACCACGAATTTTAGAAAATTTTTAGCTAAAACACCTTGAGGAGAAAACAAAATGGCAAAAATTGTAATGCTGGGATCAGGAATCATGGCAACCGCTCTTTCCTTTCCCTCCAGCGAAAACGGTCATGAGGTACGCCTGGTAGGCACCCATTTGGATCGGGATATTATCGACTCGATTAAAAGCAAGGGTATCCATCCTGACCTGGGGTTAAAGGTTAACGATGGGGTTAAGGCGTATCAGTTAGAGGATGCAGAAGAAGCCTTCGCAGATGCAGACGTGGTTATGTGCGGGGTTAACAGCTTTGGGATCGAGTGGGCCGGTGAGCAGCTGGCCGGATTGCTGAAACCGGGGCAAGACGTGCTGTGTATTACCAAAGGGATGCGCGCCGACGAAGATGGCACCATGCATGTATTGCCGGAGGTGCTAAAGAAAGCGGTAGGCCCGGAGCTCGCCTCGCAAGTTTCCTGGTCAGCCATCGTTGGGCCTTCTATCGCCGGAGAACTCGCGGTGCATCACGACACCTGCGTGGTCTTTTGCGGAGAAGATCAAGAAGTATTAACCAAACTGGCTGAAATGTTCCGCACTGATTATTACCATGTATGGACTTCCACCGACTTCATCGGGCATGAAACTGGAGCGGCAACCAAGAATATTTATGCGTTTGCTGCCGGATTCGGTGACGGCTTGCTGGATAAAGAAGGTAAAACCGATGCCAAATATGTGCGCTACAACTATGGAGCTGCCGTATTTGCACAAGGCCAAAAGGAACTACGCCAATTTGTGCAGCTACTTGGGGGCGAGGCGGTAACCGCTGACGGCCTGGGCGGGGTTGGCGATATGTTCGTAACCTCTATGGGGGGTCGCAACGTAAAAGCCGGCCGCTACGTCGGCTCGGGAGTGCCCTTCTCCGAAGTACGCGATTCCCTAATGAAAGGGGTAACTCTGGAGGGCGTGGCCGCGATCCAGGTAATCGGGGCAGCCCTAAAACCGTTGACCGAGCGGGGAGTGATCAAGGAAGATGACTTCCCTCTGTGCCGCTACCTGTACTCGGTAGTAGCTGAGGATGCACCCCTAGAAATGCCCTGGTCTCTCTTCTTTGGAGGAGAACGCTAAGGGAAATCCTTAACTAGTTTTCTGGCTGGTGAAGACGGCTTTAGGCAGTTTTCACCAGCCAAAACTATTTAGTAAAGATTAGCCGGTTAAATGACAAATTCTGCCCTTAGCCCCTAGCGAGAGCGGAGGAAATAGTGAGGATAGACAACCTTTTAGATGCAGCTTTGCGACCCTGTTTACGCTTAGAATAGAAGGAAGTCGACTAAGGAAATAGTAAAAGATAAGGATCTAGAGTTGAGTAATTTTAATCAGCAAAGTGGCGGACGCGAACCCCAATGGCGGAAGCGGCGTTCACAAGCGGGCGGCGGGCAAGGATCCGGTAAGCAACGCAACTACTCAGATTCTTCAGGTGAGCGGCAAGGTGATCGTGACGGTTACCGCCGGCGCTCAAACTCCGCGGGCGGCTACCGCAAGGACAACCGTCGGGGCGGAAAGTGGCAGGATCGGCGCGGGGGTAATTCCCGTAATGATCGTAATGATCGTCGCGGCTCCTACCGGGGCGAGGACGGCTCCTACCGGGGTGACCGGGAAGATAACCGGGGAGAACGCCGCAACTATCGTGATGACCGCGGGGAATCTCGCGGGTTCGGCGAGCGTTCTGGGCGGTCCTCCTATCGTCGGGGGGAGAAAAATGAGGCAGGTTCCCGCCGTGGCTTCAACCGGGGTGGCAAGCGCTTTGATCGTGATAACCGCCGGGACAATCGCCGAGATGATCGGTGGGAGGAACGCCGGGAGCGGGAAGCGCAGGCACCTCGCTCCGGAAAGCATTCTTTCGGGGTGCGTGATTCCCGCTACCGCGCCAAAGAATGGCGCCATGATAACGAACCGCAGATCCCTCCGGCAGTAAAAGCTTCTGACCTTGATAGAGAATCTCGAGCAGCCTTATCTTCGCTAGATCCGGACAATGCCGAAAAAGTGGCGCGTCATCTGGTGATGGCAGGGTCACTGCTGGATGTCGATGCTGAAGAAGCCTATTTGCATGCCAAAGCGGCAGTTAGCCGCGCGGGTCGGATTGGAACGGTGCGGGAAGCCTGCGCGCTCGCGGCCTATGCCAGTGGCAAATACAGTGAAGCGCTACGGGAAGTACGGGCTGCGCGCCGCTTGGACGGAACTGACAGTTTGCGGGCGATTGAAGCGGATTGTGAACGCGGGTTGGGCAAACCCGAGAAAGCTCTAGAGATTATTTCCGAAACCGACACTTCGGCCTATAGTCTTTCTGATCTGGTAGAACTAGTGATAGTGCAGGCGGGAGCGCGCCATGACCTAGGGGAGTCCGAGGCAGCCCTCTTGGTGCTAAACCAGTTCTTAGAAAAACAACAACTAGAAGAACCAGTACTCCTGGCTCGGATTCTTTCCTACAAGGCCGACCTCTTGCGCGAACTGGGCAGGCAGGGAGAAGCCGAGGAAGTTGCCGACCAAACCCCAGAGGTTCCCGATACGGTGGCCATTGTTGATCTGGAAGAAGTTCTCGAAGCCGATAACCCCTATGTGCCCTCTGACCTGCACGGAAGTCGTAAACCTCTAGTGGAGACCGCCGATGTACTCCTCATTGATTTAGATGGGGTCTGCTACGCCGGCACCCGCGATATTCCCAATGCGGCTGCCGGTTTGGCAGCCGCCCGGGAAGCGGGTATAAAGTTCCAGTTCGTAACCAATAACGCCTCCCGTACCCCGCAGCAGGTGGCTGAAAAGCTTCAGGGGCATCAGATTGCTGCCGCTCCGGAAGAGATCATGACGGCGGCGATGGATGCGGTAGAGATCCTCACCCAGAAAATTGAGCCAGCCTCCAAAGTGTTGGTGATTGGCACGCAGGCACTGCGCGATACCGTGGCTGAAGCCGGGTTTGAGGTAGTTAGCGAAGCCAGTGAACAGCCGGTAGCGGTGATCCAAGGCTATGGAGCTGAGGTGGGCTGGGTCGAGCTTTCCGAAGCTGCCTACGCGATCAACGCGGGAGCTCTGTTTATGGCTACCAACCTGGATGCCACTTTGCCCACCGAAAAGGGTTTCGCGCTAGGAAACGGTTCTCTAGTCGCAGCAGTAGAACATGCCACGGGACAAAAACCGTTCGCCGGAGGAAAACCTTTTGCCGGGATTTATCGGAAAGCGGCATCTCATGCAGGCGCCAGTAAACCACTGGTGGTAGGAGATCGTCTCGATACTGATATTGCGGGAGCAGTTGCCGCCGATATGCTCAGTTTCCACGTGCTTACCGGGGTTTCTGATGCCAAAGCCGTGGCATTAGCCCACCCCGATCGGCGTCCCTCCTATCTAGGCTTGGATCTTACTGACCTAAACCGAGTGCATCCCGGGCCGGTGCATCAGCCCACCGGAGCTTGGACTAGTGGGGAATCTGCCGGTTTTATGGTGGCCGAAGACGGGCGGGTAATGCGAGAAGAGGAACCGGTTGATAACGGCGCCGTCCTCAGCTTGGAGGATTATCGGGCATTAGTGGCTGCCGTGTGGGATGCGCGTGACCGGGGAGTTTTCGTCCATCTACCCGATATCGAGGTAGTGCGTGAGGTCGAAACCTCAGAGCCTAATTCCCCCGAAGAGGACGAATCTTCGGTAGCGGAAGAACCAGCAACTTCCCCCGAAACGGACACCGAAAATTCGGATTCCTTCTCAGCGGAAGCTGAGGATAATCCGCAGGAAGAGGAAGCAAAAGAATCTGCGGAGCAAGCAACGGAAGCGGACAAAGCTGCGAGCGAACCAGAACCGGCAGCGAAGGAAACCGCGGAAGTAGCTGAGGCAGCAGAGGGAGCCAGTAGTGATGAGGAAGCGGACGAGGAAGACCAACAGCTAGAGCTACTGCTGCCTGGTGAGGTTAACAGTGAGCAAGAACAGTAACATTTCTAACGCTCCCGAGGATCTGGAGCTGGCAGCTCGCAAATCGGATATC
>OKIM01000258.1_pt1 | contig 14257 bp, 10 predicted proteins | sample 1612191 | NCBI WGS metagenome assembly OKIM01 (sample SAMN04436781, study PRJEB24849) | human gut metagenome | biome: human gut; feature: NICU; material: stool | host: Homo sapiens | place: USA: Saint Louis, MO | collected 2011-03-31 | reverse complement strand
ACCGCTTTTGGACAGTCTCTGGAGGTTCCCGCTGCCGATAGCTTAGCTACCGCCAATGGGCAGACCCGAAAAATAGTGGCGCTGGGCTCGCCCTATTCGGTTGAAATTAGTAACCTCCCGCCAGAACGGAAGAAAGATCCCATCCAAGGGGATGTGGGACAAGTAGTGGGATCTTTTTTCGAAGGAGATACCTACCTTTTACAAGTAGAAACCGAGTTTGGGGTACTCGCCAGTCGCCGCCAAAGCGGAGATGAACCCTTCATTGTGGGAGATCGAGTGGCAGTGAAGGCTCTGCCTACCCATCTTTGGGCAGTGCCGGCTTAACTCTTAGCTCGGGGCTTTTTCGGAAAGTTTAAGGAATACACCAATTTTTTAGCTACCCACTGGGGCGAGTATATTTATACAGGTTTCGGGAAGACTCTTCCCCATCCCTAGTTAAAGCTAGGCGCTAATCCGCCCCATCATGAAGGAGTAACCTATGCCGATTTTGGCCTCTAAAGAATCTCTAACTGCTTTTGAACAGTGGAATGAGACTATTTCCGGCCTCCTCGATACTGCCTATAACAATTCGGTGGTCTGGCTATTGATGCTCACCCTGCTGGGGGTGGGTATCTGGCTCACAATACGCACCAAAGGCATGCAGGTGAGCATGTTTACCCACATGCTAAAAGTAATTACTCGTTCTCGTGGTGGTTCCGAAGGGGGAATTTCTTCCTTCCAAGCGTTTGCGATTGGGCTGGCCGACAGGGTAGGCACCGGCTCAATTACCGGGGTAGCACTGGCGGTAGTCGCCGGCGGCCCCGGATCGGTTTTTTGGATGTGGATAGTGGCGCTAGTCGGTATGGCTACAGCTTTTGTTGAGGCCACCTTGGCGCAGCTATTTAAAGTCCGCAACGGAGACGGTACTTTCCGAGGCGGTCCGGCCTTTTATATTCAACGCGGCTTGGGCTCGCGTACCTGGGGGGTTATCTTTGCGGTGCTACTTATCTTTGCCTACGGATTTAGCTTCGAAATGATCCAGGCGAACTCGATTTCCCAGTTAGCCAACTCAGAATATTTAGGGTTCCCAGTTTGGGCAACCGCCTTGATTCTAGTGCTTTTAACCTTGCCGCTAGTAGTGGGCGGGGTACGCAAAATCGCTGAATTCTCGGAATATTTAGCTCCGGCGATGGCGCTGCTTTATGTAGGCATGGGAATCTTAGTGATTATCCTCAACTACGATCGGATTCCTTTTGTTTTCCGGGAAATCTTTATGGGGGCGTTCGGGCAGTCAAACACCTATCTGCCGCCGGCAGTTGCGGGAGCCGGGGGAGCGTTCATCGCGGCGATTACTACCGGTACTAAACGCGGCCTATTTACTAACGAGGCCGGTATGGGATCGGCTCCTAACGCGGCCGCTATTGCCACTGTGCGTCACCCTGCCACCCAGGGAATGATTCAAGCTCTCGGAGTTTTCGTGGACACCATGCTGGTTTGTACCTCTACCGCCTTCATTATTTTGATGTCCGCGCCCTTCTGGGATAAGCAAAACCATGTCGATGGGGCAGTGCTGACTATGGATTCCATAGTTACGTCATTGGGGTCAAATAGCACCACGCAAACGGTGGTGTTCGTGTTCGTGATGATAATGATGGTTTGTTTTGGTTATTCCACCATCCTGGGGAATTACACCTACGCGGAAACCAATTACAAGTTTATTGTGGGCGTAGAGCGCTCCGCTTTACCTTTGAAATTGCTGGTAATCGCCTCTACCGCGGTTGGGGCGATTCTGCCTTTGAAATCAGTGTGGTCGATTGCTGACTGGGCGACCGCCCTGATGGCCTTGGTTAACTTGGTAGCCCTAATTTTCTTGGGGAAGTGGGCAGTGGGTGCCTTGCGCGACTACCGGGCGCAAATGAAGACTAACGATCCGGACGGGCCGTTCTTCTGTTCGAAAAATAACCAATACCTGCCGGGGGAGCTCCCCACCCGGGTTTGGACAACCCCGGGTGGGTTCGATCCCGCTTGGGATACTGCTAGTTCCCCGGCAGGCACGGCTAAATAACCATTTGCCGCTTACTTAGTCGAGCTGCTCGAACTTGCGGCTCCAGGCCGAACGGATGGGGTTGGCGTCTGCCATCATGATCTCTAAGCGATCATTGGCGACTTCTACCACCTGTCCCAGGGCGACTACCCGTTCGTGCCGCGGAGAGTTCTCTAGCCGGTGTAGGCCGTCCTTAATGATTTCGTCCACGCTATCCATTCGCGACAGCAGTGCCACTAGCGGCAGATTGAACTTTTCATGATAGGAACTTTCCAAAGTGTGCAGCTGAGCTTTTTGTTCTTCGGTGAGCTGTCCCAAGGCCAAAGAACCCACGTCCTGCGAAATTGCTTTGGCTTCGCTTTCGCTGGCAGTCAGCATCGCGGTTACATCCGGATAGGCAGCAATTAGCTGATCCTGCGCGTCTTCACCCGCCACCATCACTGCGTCTTGCAGCGCTTCTTTAAGTTCGCCTACATCCTGGAAGGGACGCATTTCGGCTGCTGCCTGTAACGGCCAAGTTACCCCATTGAACAAGCGGGAGAAGGTGTTTACAAACTCTGCTTCGCTCATCTTGTTTACTGCCCGCAAGGAGCGGCGCTTGCCGGTAGCACCTAGTGCCACGTCCTCGCCCTTCGCTCGCGGTCCGACATGGAAGAACAGCAGGTTGAGCAAAATCGCGGTAATCGAGCCGAGAGTTACCCCGGAGGCAAAGAAAATCTGTGCCCAAGCAGGGAAGGCATCGGCGATGGCCGGTTTGAAGGAAACTAGCATCGCCAGCGCAATCGAGGTAGTCAGAATAATTCCGTTGCGGGTATCTGACAGATCCACCCGAGAGAGGGTTTGAATCCCCACTAAGGTTAGGTTGGCAAATAAAGCCATGGAGGCTCCGCCCAACACCGGGCCGGGAATCGAAGCTACAATCGCGCCCGCCTTGGGAATAACTCCCAAAATGATCATAATTCCACCGGCACAAGCCACTACCCAGCGAGAATGCACTTTAGTGAGCCGTACCAAACCAATATTTTGCGCGAAACAGGTGTAGGGGAAAGAGTTCAAAATTCCCCCTAAAGTAGTGGAGAGGCCGTCGGCACGCAAAGCCGCGGTGATCTCCTTCTTTCCGATGCGTTTGCCCACGATTTCACCGGTGGCAAAGACGTCACCAGTAGTTTCTACCATGGTCAGCAACATGACTACGATCATGGAGATACAGGCAGTTAAAGAGAACTGCGGCCAGCCGAAATAGAACGGGGTAGTGACCGCTACCCAGGAAGATTTGCCTACCTCGCTAAAGGAGGCGTCACCGAGCGCTACTGCCACTCCAGTACCAATCACTAGGCCTGCTAGCACGGCCAGGGTGCCCATAAAGCCTTTAAAGAAGCGTTGGATGAGGGCAATTATCGCTAAAGTTCCCAGGCCATAAGCCAAAGAACGCAAAGTTATCGGCATCGGCGGTACCTGCTCATCTACGCGTCCAATCACGTCAGCGGCAGATACGCCCAGCAAAGTGGTGCCCATAGTGGTTAGCACAATCCCGATAACTAACGGGGGGAAGAAACGAATCAGTTTGGCAAAAATTGGAGCCGCGAAGAAGGTGAATAGTCCGGCTACAATGACTGCTCCGTAAATGGTAGGGAGAACTCCCACGCCGCCTTCTTGATTAACCGCCAGCCCGATCGCAATCATCGGAGAGATCGCCATCGTGGTTACGCCTTGAATAATCGGCAGGCGCACCCCGATACGCCAAAAACCAATCGACTGAATCAGGGTAGCAAGTCCACAGGTAAACAAGTCCGCGTTAATCAGGTGCACCGTGGTAGTGGGATCTAGTTTAAGTCCGCCGGCAACTACCAGGGGAACAACCACTGCGCCTGCGTAAAACGCTAAAACGTGCTGCACGGAGAGCAAAAGCGTCCGAGGAGCCGAAGGCACTTGGTCAACCGGATGTTTCTTAGTTTTTCTATCTTTAATTTCGGCTTCTAGGGAATCACCTAGAGCCTTCAGTGGTGGATTTAGCGGCTCATCAGCTGCCATCGTGGATATTCTCCTTTGTGGTTTGCCGGAAATACTTCCACAGCTAATTCAAGCGCTTGGCAACCTAGAACTCAAAACGGCAGGAGAGGGGGATATGTGGGAGGAGATAACAGGGGAATCACCCTGAACCGTTTAGTTGACATAATGTACATTATCGGATCGAAGTGTTGGGGTTTAGGTAGGGGTAACAACTGGCTGAGCAAATACCAGTACCCGGATACTGACTATCTACGGCCGGAACCAGAAGGTCTGATCCCGATCTTGCCCGCGACAAATGCCTGCAGTTGCCCGTATCTACCCGTCAGCTGGTGATGCGCATATCCATCAGCGTTACTCCTGTAGAAAATGGAGTCCAGAAAGCGCGCGCTTGCACTTATGTGATTAAAACTCTCTTTGCCCGATTTTTTGGTAGGCCAACTGTTAATATCAAAAGCAGAGTAAATACCCAGTAAATCCAATGATGGAAGGGAAAAATATGACCACTGAATGGAATGAACTTGATCAACGAGCAGTTAAAACGGCGAAGCTTTTAGCTGCCGATGCGGTAGAAAAAGCCGGTAGCGGACACCCGGGAACCCCGATTTCCCTAGCTGCGGCGGCATATTTGCTTTACCAGCGGCACCTGCGGTTTGATCCGCAAGATTCAGATTGGTTAGGACGCGACCGCTTCGTACTTTCAGCGGGACACGCCTCGCTCTTGCAATACATTCAGCTGTATCTGGCAGGGCAAAATATGGAACTTGACGATCTAAAGAAGTTCCGTACCTTTGATTCCTATACTCCTGGCCACCCCGAGTACGGACATACTAAAGGCGTAGAGGTAACCACCGGTCCCCTGGGATCCGGTATCGCTTCCGCAGTCGGCTTTGCGATGGCTTCCCGGCGGGCGCACGGCATGCTGGACCCGGACACTCCCCTAGGCGAAAGCCCCTTTGACCACAATGTTTACGTCATCGCTGGTGATGGCTGCCTCCAGGAAGGAATTTCTGGCGAAGCTTGCTCTTTGGCGGGAGTACAAGATCTTGGTAACTTGATTGTGATTTGGGATGATAACCACATCTCTATCGAGGATGACACCGATATTTCGTTCCAGGAGGACGTGCTAAAACGCTATGAATCCTACGGCTGGCACACCCAGCGTGTGGATTGGCTGGCCGCGGACGGCAAGTATGACGAAGACGTAAATGCTCTTGACCAGGCAATTAATGCGGCTAAAGCCGAAAAGCATCGGCCTTCCATCATTGCCTTGCGCACGATTATTGGTTGGCCTTCGCCTAACAAGCAGAACACCGGGGCGATCCATGGCGCGAAACTGGGTGAAGCAGAACTTAAGGAATTCAAGAAAGTTCTGGGAGCTGACCCGGACAAAATGTTTGATATTGACGAAGAAGCTGTCAAGCACTCCCGCGACAACGCCGCTGCGCGTGCTCAGGAAGCTCATGCTGATTGGGATGCTCGCTTTGACGCCTGGAAGCAGGCTAATCCGGATAAGAATGACCTGCTAGAGCGGATTCTTGCTGGCAAACTTCCCGAAGGTATCGAGGATGCGCTTCCGGTATTTACTGCCGGAGAATCCCTTGCTACTCGCGCGGCCTCTGGGAAAGTTATTTCCGCAATCGGCGCAGTAATGCCGGAATACTGGGGTGGATCCGCAGACCTCGCAGGTTCAAATAACACTACGATTGCCGATGCACCCAGTTTTATCCCCGAATCTGCACAAACCGACATGTGGAAAGGTAACCCCTTCGGTCGGGTGCTGCACTTTGGGGTGCGCGAACACGGTATGGGCGGAATTATGAACGGGATTGCCCTGGATGGCCTTACCCGCGTGTTCGGGGGAACCTTCTTTGTATTTAGTGACTACATGCGCGGCGCAGTCCGTCTAGCTGCCCTAATGGATATTCCGGTGACTTATGTTTGGACCCACGACTCCATTGGCGTGGGCGAAGACGGTCCTACCCACCAGCCGGTGGAGCATTTGACTGCCTACCGGGCAATCCCCAACCTGGCGATTGTGCGGCCTATGGATGCCAATGAAACCGCCGCCTCCTGGCTGGCGATTTTGCGTCAGCGGGGACCGGCCGGTTTGATTTTAACCCGGCAAGGTTTACCGATCGTAGAGCGCGAAGACATGGAAGGTGCGGGAGCCCAAGCTCTGGCTAGCGCCAAGAATGTAGAAAAGGGCGCCTATATTTTGGCCGATACCGAAGGACAGCCAGATGTCATTTTGCTGGCCTCTGGCTCCGAAGTTCAGTTTGCGCTACAGGCTCGGGAAACCTTAGCTAAAGAATCCATCGCTGCCCGGGTAGTATCGGTCCCCTGTATGGAATGGTTCAAAGCCCAAGGCGCTGACTACCGCGAGCAGGTACTCCCGGCAGCCGTAAAAGCCCGAGTCTCGATCGAAGCTGGACTAGTTGATCCCTGGCGCGACCTAGTCGGTGACAACGGAGAAAGTATCGGCTTAGATGATTTCGGGTTACCGGGGGCAGCCGGTGAGCTGTTTGCCCATTACGGACTAGACAGTGATCACGTGGTTGCTGCTGCCAAACGCTCCTTGGAGCGCGTGCGCTCATAAGTGCAGGTTCGCAGAACTGGTAGGGAGAATATCCCTAAGTGGTATAGAAAGAATTTAGGTCATCAATGCTGATGACCAGAGGAGGAAAATAATGGGACTTCGAATAGTAATCGGAGCAGATTCAGCCGCTGTCGACTATAAAGAAATAATCAAAAAAGATTTAGAGGCAGACGAGCGAGTAGAAAAAGTAATTGATATCGGGCTAAACGCCGGCGAGGACGTTGACTACCCGCATGTGGGTATCAAGGGTGCACGCATGGTTGCTGCCGGAGAAGTAGACCGCGCCTTGCTGCTGTGTGGTACCGGAATCGGGATGGCGATTGTCGCCAATAAGGTTCCTGGTATTCGCGCTAGCGTGGGACATGACTCTTTCAGTGTGGAACGCCTGATTAAGTCCAATAACGGACAGGTTTTAACTATGGGACAGCGCGTGATCGGTATTGAACTCGCGCGGCGCCTAGTTAAAGAATGGCTAGGTTACGAGTTCGACCCCCAGTCCAACTCGGCACGGAAAGTCCAGTTAATCTGTGACTACGAAGTACCGGAGACCGACGGGGAGACTACTCCCGGTAGCTGTAGCTAGCTCACACTCCCCTAACTTCCCGGCTCGGAAAGGGCCGAGCCGGGATATTTAAAGTTTGGCAATTTTGCCAAACCCCATCTGAATAAAGGTATTAAAAAACATGATCGAAACAATACAAATGGCGGCGCAAGCGAGCGACTTCGTTAACTCCTTTGGCCCCACAGCTGGATTCTCGCTGTTTTGGGCAATCTGCGCCATTGGCGGGGGAATGATCGGGGCCGGAATCGGTGGTAACTGGGCCTTCGTAATGACCGGTTTCTCCGTGTTCCTCGGCTTTGCGGTAGCTGCCACCACGGGAAGCGATGTCGTCCTCAACTACATGGCATTCGGGCCGGTATTCGGTCCCCACATTTGCTTCGCAGCTGCAGCTGCTGCCCACGCTTACGCCGGTAAACTTGGCCTCAACGGAGAGAAAAAGGGCAAGGATATTGATACCTCTCCCGCCGGGTTTGGTAATCCGACCCTGCTCTGGATCGGCGCTGCTTTCGGCTTGGGTGGCTACCTGGTAGAACGCTGCATCCGCTTGATTCCTTGGTTTGGTCACAACACCGACACCGTGGCATTAACGGTTCTGCTGTCTGGTCTCGTAGCCCGGCTAATCTTCGGTAAGACCGGAATCTTCAACTGGACTTCCCAGCTCACCGATAAGGAATGCTGGCTGCGCTGGCAGGAAAAGCCTTCCCAGTGGATCACCATCGGGGTGGCAGCTTCGCTATTGTCCGGTGGCCTGACCTTAACCGTCGCCTACCTGCTTCCGCATGTGAGTCCAGAAACCGAAAAGGTATTGCTGGCTAATGCCCAGACTCTGCCCTTCGGTATTTCTGCGATCACCATTTTGATGCTGATTCTCGGCTTCAAGATTCCCGTCACCCACCACATTACGATTACCGCTGGTCTAGCGGCCATGGTTTGGTTCCCAATTTTAGGAAACAGCCTGCTTTTGGCGCTAGTAGCCTCGGTGGTATTTGGAGTGATGGCAGCAGGCCTAGCCGAATTCGCTCAAAGGTTGATGTATGCCCGCGGAGATACTCATATTGACCCGCCCGCCGCAGCGATTTGGATTTCCCACACCATCGTGCGTGGTTTGGGATTGCTGGTAATGGCAGCAATGGTCTAAAAATAACTAAGCGTTGGGGTGGAAAGCGAAGTTGCTTTCCACCCCAACCTCACAAACTGCTGGAGAGGAAAACAGATGCAAACAGGAAATGGTTTAAAGTTCCCCACCGAGTTTTATGATGCCTATATCTTCGATATGGATGGCACCATTTATCTGGGAGACCACCTATTACCCGGGGCGAAAAGACTAATCGAGGAACTGCGGCGTCGCGAGATTCCGGTGCGTTTCCTGTCGAATAATCCCACCAAAGACCCCCATCTTTATGTAGACAAACTAGAAGGAATGGATATTCCCACTCCCCTAGAAGATATTGCCAACACGGTGGTCACGATGACCCGTTGGCTAAAAGATCACCACGCTGACAAAACCGTCTTCCCGATTGCGGAGCAGCCTTTGATTGATGCTCTGCATGATGCCGGCATCAAAATCAGTGATGATCCCGAAAAAATCGATATTGTGATCGCGTCCTACGACCGCACCTTTGACTATCGCAAGCTGCAGATAGCGTTTGACGCCATCTGGTTCCATAAACGGGCTATTTTGGTGGCTACTAACCCTGACCGCTACTGCCCCTTCCCGGGCGGGCGCGGCGAACCAGATTGTGCCGCCATTATTGCCGCGATCGAAGCCTGCACTCAAACCAAGTGCCAGGTTATTACCGGTAAACCAGAACCGGTGATGCTAGAGGTGGCCATTGAAGGCCTTGATGTTAATCCCCGCCACTGCATGATGGTGGGCGATCGCCTTTACACCGATATCGAGATGGCCAAGAAAACCGGGATGTTTTCGGCGATGCCGCTGACCGGAGACTCCACAATGGAAGAGGCACTAGCGCTACCGAAAGAACATCAACCCGATTTCTTACTGGATCGCGTTGACCGCTTGATTCCGGCCGCGGTGTGGGAAGAAAACGGTTGGACCGCGGAGGACGACTAAAGACGATAACTAAATAAAAAAAGGCTTAGTACCCTAAAAACCAGAAAAATGCGCTCACCGCTGCGCGCAAAAGTCGCCGACAATGATGCCGGCGCAAAGTTTAAGGAGAAAACAAATGGTAGCACCGGGTTATGAAGGTCCCTACCTACTGGGAATCGACTACGGCACCGAATCTTGCCGAGCCGCGATTTTTGACTTGCGAGGTACCCCGATCGGCTTTGCCGCCACCGGATACCCCACCTATCACCCCCACCCAGGCTGGGCAGAACAAGATCCCTCCGATTGGTGGGAAGCCCTAGTAGCGTCGGTTCGCAAAGTGCTAGACCAAACCGGCATTCCCGCCCGTCATATTGCGGGTATTAGCTATGATGCCACCACCATGACCGTGGTTCCCATCAACAAGGAAGGTAAAGAAATCCGCCGCGCCATTATGTGGATGGATGTGCGTGCCACCAAACAGATGGAACGGGTAATGGATATGGATCACTGGGCGCGCCTATACAACGGAGGTAAGACCACTCCCCCGACCGCGGAATGGTATCCCTTCAAGGTGGCCTGGCTACAAGAAAACGAGCCCGAAATCTTTAAAGAGGCCTACCGGATTGTTGACGCCCCCGACTGGCTAACCTATCGCCTAACCGGCGAATGGACAATTAATATTAACTCCGCTTCTATGCGGATGAACTATAACCGCGACTACGGCGGGTGGCCGGTAGAATACTACGAGGCAATCGGGGCCGGCGATGCTTTTGAAAAGATGCCGGAACGGGTGGAGGATCTGGGCGTTCCGCTGGGCGGCTTGCTCCCCTCCGTAGCGCAAGAACTAGGGTTGCTACCGGGTACTCCGGTAGCTCAGGGCTGCGCTGATGCCTGGGCAGGACAGATCGGCTTGGGCGCGGTAAAGCCGGGACGAGTATCCCTAACTACCGGATCATCTCACGTTATTGCGGGACAGTCCGATAAGCCCGTTTATGGTAACGGCTTCATGGGCTCCTACACTGACGGAGTTCTTCCCGGTCAATACACTTTGGAAGGCTCACTAGTATCTTCCGGTTCTGTTTTGAAATGGTTTAAAGAAGGTTTTTGTGAGCACCTGGTAAGGAGTGCCGAAACCGTAGGAGTCAACCCCTACGAGATTCTGGATCGTAAATGCGCTGAAATCGCACCGGGCTCAGACGGGCTAATTATTAACGAGTACTTCCAGGGTAACCGTACTCCCTATACCGACTCCAAAGCCCGGGGAATTATGTGGGGACTCTCGCTCTCGCACACTCCGCTGCATGTTTACCATGCAATTATGGAGGCAGTGGCCTTCGGTACCGCCTTTAACTTCAAGAAGATGGAAGACGCCGGATTTAAGTTTGACCAGGTAACCGTGTGTGGTGGGGCTACCAAGTCGCCGCTGTGGATGCAGATGCACGCCGATGTTTCCGGAAAGCCGCTGGTAAAGACGGAAGTTGGCGACGCGGTAGTACTCGGTACCTGTATTTTAGCGGCAGTCGGATCTGGCCAATATGCCAATATCCAAGAGGCTGCCGCCAATATGGTACATGAAACCGAGCGGATCGAACCCGACCCAGAAACCCACGAAGAATATCAATTCTACCTGCAAAAATACATGGAAAGCTATCCGGCGATGCAAGAACTGACCCATGAGCTAGTCGACCATGTGGCCGCCGGTGAATAGTCCGAAAAATTAAAGAAAGAAGTGGCAATGACAAACGAATTGATCGCGAAAGCACTAGAGACTGCTAGCGACACTAAAGATATCGAGTACGGCGTTGGGGTACTGAAGGAAACTGGCCCGCTGTTCGCCCGCCTCTTTCCTGGGAAAACTGCCCTGGTAGTAGCGGATGAGAACACCTTTGGCGCAGCCGGAAAGGGAGTAGTAGATTCCCTGAAGGAAGCTGGGGTCCCGATGCACGAGCCCTATATTTTCCCAGGTAAGCCTACTTTGTACGCCGGTTACGAAAATGTAATTAAAGTTCGGGAAGTACTGCAAGATCTTGATGACACGGTGATCTGTTCCATTGCATCCGGAACTCTAAATGACCTGTGTAAATTGGCCAGCGGAGAACTGGGACGCCCCTATATGAACGTCTGTACCGCTGCCTCGGTAGATGGTTACGCAGCTTTTGGCGCCTCCATCACCAAGGATGGCTTCAAGATTACTCGTGAATGCCCCGCCCCGGTTGGGTTGGTGGCTGATCTAGATGTAATCGCCGCTGCGCCGCAACGCCTAACCGCCACCGGTTATGGGGACTTGATTGAAAAGATTCCTGCTGGAGCCGACTGGCTGCTAGCCGATCGCCTCGGCGTGGAAGCTGTAGATGACTACACCTGGTCTTTGGTGCAAGGACCGCTGCGGGGAGCCCTATCCGATCCGGAAGGTGCTGCCAAGGGTGATCGGGATGCCATCGATGGGCTGGCCGAAGGCAATATTATGTCCGGGCTCGCCATGCAGGCACTATCGTCATCTCGTCCCGCCTCGGGTGCCGGCCACCAGTTCTCCCACACCTGGGAAATGGAAGGACACGGCCTCGACTGGGAACCGCCGCTATCGCACGGTTTCAAAGTGGGAGTCGGCACCGTAGCCTCTCTGGCGATTTGGGAAGAGTTCTTGGCGATGGATATTCCCAACCTGGATATTGACGAAGTAGTAGCCAATGCCCCCAGCGAAGCCGAGATCTTAGCCAAGGTAGAAGAACTAATCATTCCCAGTATCCAGGGTGAAGCGAAGAAACACTCCCTTAACAAGCACTTAGAAGGGGAAGAACTCCGTAAGCGCTTAGAGCTGCTGAAAGAAAAATGGAGCGAGATCAAAGAGATCTGTTCTAAGCAGCTGATCTCTCCGGAGGAAGCGCAAGAAAACTTGCGTAAAGCCGGTGCGCCCTATCACCCCGAAATGATCAAGATCGATTGGGATCGTTTCCGCAAGACCCACCGCCAGGCGCAGATGATTCGTTCGCGCTACACGGTGTTGGATATTCTGATGGATCTCAACGCTCTTGACGAGGTAATCGATCGTTTGTTTAGCCCGGAAGGATTCTGGGGTAAACATCGTCACGCTAACTAGGTAACTAGTTAGCTAATCAAGAATCAAAACTCTCCTAATTTCGCAATGCAATGGAGCCTGCAATGGAAAATAAATATGTAATCGGAATAGATTTCGGTACCCTGTCCGGTCGCGCGGTAGTGGTGCGGGTAAGTGATGGGGAAGTTTTAGCTTCCGCCGTAACCGAGTACGCCCACGGAGTTATGGATACCACTCTTACTGCTGGCGATGGGCAGGCACTGCCTCCTGAATTCGCCCTGGAGGTACCCGCTGATTATATAGCGGTACTGGCCAGTGCAGTTCCTAAGGCGGTTAAGGATTCCGGAGTGGATTCTGAGGACGTGGTGGCTATCGGTCTAGACACTACCTCCGCTTCCCTGGTGGTTACCGACAAAGAAGGTACCCCGCTTTGCGAAAAGGAAGAGTTCAAGAACAACCCGCACGCTTATATGAAGCTGTGGAAACACCACGGCGGCCAAGACCAGGCAGACCGGATCGTAGCGCTGGCAAAAGAGCGCAACGAACCCTGGCTTGGCCGCTATGGCGGGGTGCTTTCTTCGGAACTAGCACTACCGAAGATGCTGGAGCTATACGAAAAAGCCCCGGAGGTCTACCAGGCAGCCGAAGCTATTACCGATGTGATGGATTGGTTAACCTGGAAAATGACCGGGGTACATACCCAAACCGCTGGAGCCAGTGGCTATAAGCGGATGTACCAGGATGGCAAGTATCCCGATAAAGCCTACTTAGAGGCACTAGCTCCCGGATTCGGTGAGGTCTTCGAGCAAAAAATGTCGGCACCGATCGCGCCATTGGGCTCCAAAGTCGGAGAGCTTACCGAAAAGGCCGCCTCTCTAATGGGACTAAAAGCGGGGATCACCGTCTGCTCGGGCAATATTGATGCGCATGTGCATGCGGCCGGCGTGGGAGCTACCGAAAACGGGGTGTTAACCGCAATCGCGGGCACCTCTACTTGTTTCGTGGTTTCTGCCCATGATTACGCGGATGTACCGGGAACTTTCGGGGTAGTCGATGGCGGTATCGTTGATGGTGAGTGGGGCTTTGAGGCTGGTCAAACCGCGGTGGGAGATATTTTCTCTTGGTTTACCACCCAGTGTGTGCCCGCCAGCTATCGCGAGGAAGCCCAGAAACGGGGCATCAATATCCACGATCTGCTGACTGAAAAAGCCACGGAACAAAGAATTGGGGAACACGGCCTCTTAGCCTTGGATTGGTGGAACGGCAACCGTTCCATTCTGGCCGATGCGCGCCTGTCGGGAATGATGCTGGGGATGACCCTCACCACTACTCCCGAGGAAATGTATCGGGCACTGCTGGAATCCACTATTTTCGGGGCGAAGGTCATTATCGACAACTTCATTGAACACGGGGTCGATATTAACGAGATTGTAGTAGCCGGAGGGCTTCTAAAGAATAAGTTGTACATGCAGATGTACGCCGATATCACCGGTCTGCCCATTTCTATTTCCGCCACTGACCAAGCCGGAGCTTTAGGCTCCGCGGTGTTTGCGGCGGTTGCCGATGGACAATATCCAGACATTTTCGCGGCTTCTGCGGCTATGGGCAAGAAGATTTCTCATGCCTACGAACCGATCCCCGAAAACGTGGAAGCCTATCGCGAACTTTACGCAGCCTTCAAAGAAATGCACGACTTCTTCGGTCGGGGCGGGACAGAAGTAATGCGTAACTTGAAAGCGATTCGAGCGCGAGTACACCGCGCAAACTAAAGGAGCAAATATGCCTCATGTAAATGAACTACCCGCCGAAATCCGCAAGCAGGTAGCAGCTACCCGCGAAGTGGTTGCCGCTTTGCACGCGGAACTGCCCGCTAACGACCTGGTAGTTTGGACTGCCGGGAACGTTTCGCAGCGGGTTGAGGGCGCCGATTTATTCGTAATCAAACCTTCAGGGGTACG
>OKIM01000255.1_pt1 | contig 14290 bp, 14 predicted proteins | sample 1612191 | NCBI WGS metagenome assembly OKIM01 (sample SAMN04436781, study PRJEB24849) | human gut metagenome | biome: human gut; feature: NICU; material: stool | host: Homo sapiens | place: USA: Saint Louis, MO | collected 2011-03-31 | reverse complement strand
TAGCCGGACTTGCCGGCACCCTAATCAGCGTATTTTGGGCCTGGCGCAGCGGTCAGGTGGAAAACTTTTTTGCCTTCGGTTTTTGGATAAACGGGGTTTACGCAGCGGTATTACTGCTAACTATCCTGGCTCGTCGACCGGCTATCGGCTGGCTGGTAGCCGGGGCAATCGGCAAACTAGACAGTTGGCGCCAGGGCGATGCCCGCAAATTTTATGAACTTTCCCGGCTCTGCACCTGGCTGTGGATAGGGCTTTTCACTTTGCGACTAGCGGTGGAGCTACCCCTGTATTACGCGAACCTCTTGGTACCCCTGGGAGCGGCGCGGCTGATCTTAGGGTTGCCCGCATTCGCCCTGGTAGGTTATTTCAACTGGGCGTTACTGCGCCGCGAAACCTCGAGGTTGCGCGGCAATGACCACTAATCTTCTTGCGCCGGATCAGCTACTTCTTCAGGCGGAGGCGCAAACAGAGCAGCTATTTGCTCTAAATCGTCTTCGGCTGTGGAACTAAATAGCATCAACAGTTCGTCCAGGCCCTGCAGCAAAGTATCCGGGCGGGGAGCGAGGGGGCGCGAATCGCGTAAAACTGCTGCCAATACTACCGAAGGGGGCAGGTCGAGGGCGGAGAGGGGCTGCCCGGTTAAATCAGAATCTTCGGGTACGGTTAGGGAATACATATTGGTGTCAGAAGTGTGGAAGCGGAACAGATGCACCGGAATTCCCACAGACACTACTTCTTCCACTAGAGCAGTCATCACTCGCGGGGTAGAGACCGCCACATCTACTCCCCAAGCATCATCGAAAAGCCACTCGTTCTTGGGATTATTTACCCGCGCCACTGTCTTAGGCACCCCGAACTCGGTTCTTGCCAATAGGCACACCACCAGATTCACTTTGTCGTTCCCGGTAGCGCAAACTACTACGTCGGCCTCGCCAATCTCGGCTTTAGAAAGTGTATCAAGGGAGCAGGCGTCCCCTAACACCCAGTCTGCCTGGGGAATTGAGGCTATTTCCATGCGGGAAGGATTATTATCAATCAAGGTAACTTCATAACCATTAGCGACCAGCTCGCGGGCAATCGAGCGTCCTACCGAGCCGGCTCCAGCAATCACAATCCGCATATTATTCCTCCTGCGCTGGGGGCCGTTTGAAAGCCCGCTCTATCTGCTCTGCTCGCCCCGATGGCACTGTACAAATCAGTTCGTCACCTTCTTGGATTACCAGGGTAGACAGGTTGAAATAGGGTTCCCCATCGCGCCCAATATAGGCAACTTTGATATCCAGAAGTTTTTGGGTTTGCTGTAAAGAAACCCCCACCCAGTCTTCACAGGGGAAAATGCGCAGCATTTTCACCTGATAGACCGAGTCCGAATACGCCAGCTGGGTATCGTCCGGCAGCATTAGGCGCAGCATTTCCGAAGCGGTCCACGATACGGGAGAAGTGGTGTTTATCCCCAGCTTGCGATAGATTTCCGCGCGACGAATATCGTAAATCCGGGCTACTACCCGGTCAATCCCGAAGGTTTCTCGCGCAATCCGAGCCGCCAAAATATTGGTGTTGTCCCCGTTAGAGATGGCGGCGAAAGCATAAGCTTCCTCGATATTGGCTCGCTCTAGCACTTCTCGGTCGAACCCAATCCCGGATACTTTTTGCCCCGAAAAATCAGTGGGAAGTTTACGGAAAGCATCGGGGTTGGAATCGATGATAGCAACCGAATGCCCCTGTTCGTCCAAGGTCTGTGCGACTCTGGCTCCTACTCGTCCCGAGCCTAAAACTACGAAGTGCATGCAAGTAGCGTAAACCTTTTCTGGGCTATTTTCAGCTTTCAAACCAGCAGAAACTGTTAGTTTTGGCTAGATAGTGGGATGATCGGGTTGTGAAAGACGACAAAGAACGCTGGGAAACCCCAGCCCTGCGTAAACCGCAGCTGATGCGGGAAGGGCTATCAAAACGCTATGCCCTCCCAGTTTTTGCTTCTAATGCGCTGTCTTCAGTTTCCTATGCTCCGGATCAAATCCTCTTGACCCTAGGGGTAGGAGGAATCGTAGCCTCTGGTATTTCCCTCTGGGTAGGGGTGGCGGTTTTCGCGGTCATGGCGGTGGTGATTATTTCCTACCGCCAAGTAGTATTGGCTTACCCGCGCGGAGGCGGAGACTACGAGGTGACGCGGCAAAACCTGGGGAAATCTGCCGCTCTGGTAACGGTCAGTGCACTGTTAGTTGATTATTCTTTGACGATCGCGGTTTCTACCACGGTGGCTGGACGTTACCTATCATCTTTATTCCCTTCTCTTAGCGTGCACCCTATTTGGTTGGCACTGGGAATAATAGTGACCTTGACGGGACTGAATCTTTCGGGGATGCGCGAGTCCGGAAAGCTCTTTGCCGTCCCCGCCTATCTATTTATGGCCGCCATTGCGCTGTTAGCTATCTTTGGGCTTTTACAAGAAGCCTTGGGGTCGTTAGGGCTCGCAGAGACAGCGCAGATGGAGATCTCACCGGCTAACCCCTACCAAGCAGGGCTTACCGGCATGGGAGGATTGTTACTGTTTTTAAGGGCATTTTCGGGCGGCTGTGTAGCCTTGACCGGGGTTGAGGGAATCAGCAATGGGGTGCCTGCTTTTAAAAAGCCGCGTCCTAAAAACGCGCGGATCACCCTGGCGATTTTTGCGCTGATCAGCGCGGCAATGATGTTCTCCGTGCTGCACCTGGCGAAAGTGACGGGAGTGAAAGTTCCTGCGTTTGACTCCCAACTGCTCAGCGCGAATGGCCCGCTGAATGCTAGAGAAGTACCTCCGGTGATAGCGCAACTGGCGGCTACTATCTTTTCCGGCTATCCCCTAATGGCTTCCCTGGTCATTGTGATTACCGCGGTGATCTTGATCTTTGCAGCTCACAGTGCCTTTAACTGGTTTTCGCAACTTACCCAAGTGCTCTCCCGCGATGGGTATTTGCCGCCCCAGATTTTTCGGCGAGCAGATCGAAGTTCTCTCTCCCCAGTTATTTGCGTTCCGGGTTTGATAGCCGCAATTCTGATTGTGGTCACCGGAGGGCAATCCCCCAAGTTAATCCAGATGTACATTATCGGGGTTTTTATTTCTTTCACCCTTTCACAACTGGGGATGCTCAGACACTGGAACTCCAAACTGCGTTTGCGGACTTTTCAAAAGAACCGGAAAATATTGCGGCGCCGTTGGATGGTAAACGCGTTCGGTTTTATATGTACCGCCACGGTGTTGGTGTTAGTAACTGCTTCTCGGATTACTCGCGGTGCCTGGGTGGCTCTAGCCATGATGGCAATCGTGTTTGTACTCTTGTGGAGGATTGGGAACTACTATCAGCGCACTAGCCGGGAAACTGAAGTGGCTGATTTCGCTACTGCTCGTTCCTTGCCTTCTCGGGTACAAAGCCTGGTGCTGGTTTCTAACCTAGACAAACCCACTATGCGAGCCATCTCTTATGCTCGCGCCTGTCACCCGTCCTCACTGTCTTTAGTTCACGTCGAGATTGAACCCGATGATTTTGCTCGCCTTAAAGAAAGTTGGATGCAAAGCGGGGTAGAAGTGCCGCTGACGGTACTGGCTTCACCTTTCCGCGATATTACCGGTCCGCTGCTGCAACACGTGCGCTCCTTGCGCAACCGCTCTCCTCGCGATTTGGTGGTTATCTATATTCCCTGCTACCAGGTGAAATATCCCTGGCAAAAGTTTTTACATAACCGTTCTGTGGATCGCATCCGTCAGCAGCTGCGGGATTTGCCAGGGGTATTAGTGGTGATGGTGCCGTGGAGCTTCTCCCGAACCCGCAAGCAAGCTGATCAGCAAGATGGGGCATCCGCGTTGCTTCCTCCGGAAGAGTACCGCCAGTCTTCCCCGGTCTTTGGAAGGAGAGCCCAAGATATTACCCGGGGAGCATTTGTGGGCGAGAATGATCATCTTCCCTGGATCAACGGTGTCCACGGCGGCTGGGGGATAGAACAGTCATCCTCGGGTCGTAAATCTTCTGCCCCTGAGGATGTCCAGCCCGACTTTTCCGCCGATTTTTAGGTATTGAGCATTAACTTATGAACGAAGTTTTCTTGCAGCTGCTGCGTCCCGTCCACGGCGGTTACTGCCTGGCGCACAGGGACGGTCAAACCTATATGGTGCGTTTCGGGTTGCCGGGGGAGCAGGTAAAAGCGGTCCCGGTCGCTAAAAAAGGCAAAGTTATTTTTGCCGAGGTGAGCGAAGTGTTGGAGGCGTCGGAGCAACGGCAAGTGCCGGTGTGGGAGTTAGGCGGCTCGGAAGGAACCGGCGGGGCCGATCTTTGCCACGTAAAACTGCCGTTCCAGCGCATCTGGAAAGCGCAGGTGCTGGCGGATTGCCTGCGACGCCTGGGGGGAGAGGAAGTATTCGCGCAAGCGTTGGCTGCCAGTGGGGGAGAGCTAAGCTGCCAGGGCGTAAGTAGCGGACACGCTGGCGGCGAGGACGGTTTAGGGTATCGTCTGCGCGCTGATTTTGAGGTCAGTCCTGCTGGGCGATTGGCGATGACTAAATTCCGCGGAGAAGAACTGGTAGAGATTGATAGTTTCCCCCTGGCAGATCCGCTGATCAGTGGCTCGTCTTTATTTAGCGATCCCGACAGCTGGAGCGAGGTTTTAAAGCCGGGAGGGCGCGTCCGGGCATGGGCGAGCGCGAACGGGCTGCGAGTGTGGAACGGACGCTCCCTGTTTGATGAATCGGCTCATCCGGTTACAGAAAAGAATGTGCGTTTAACGGTTCCCGGCTTCGGGGACTACCTGGTGGCGCCGAGCGGTTTCTGGCAGGCGCACCGCCAGGCGGCACGGATTCTATGCGAGCAGGTAATGGAGGCTTGTACTAGCGATTTTGGGCTAGGTAGCGGAGTATCTACTGCTCAGGGTGAGGGACTAGGAGACCCAGTCACTGGCGCGGAAGGCGGGAGCGCTGAGGCGCGCGAGCGTGGCGAGGCAGACGCGACTAGCGACCGCCCGCCTGCTTTTGGGAATAGAAAATGGGAAGCAATCCTGGAACTCTACTCGGGTGCGGGTCTGTTTTCGCGTCCCCTGGCTAGCATTCTGAGCAGGGGAGGCCACCTGAATACTTTGGAGGGATCAAAGCCGGCGGTGAAAATGGCGCGCAAGAATCTTTCTGGAGTGCCTGGAAGCTTGCAGATTCGTGCCGGACGAGTAGATGCCCGGGCGCTCGCGGACTATGCCGACAAGATAAAGGCGCCGCCCCTGGTGGTAATGGATCCCCCGCGTAGCGGTGCCGGAAGGCAGGTAATGGCTGCGCTGGCAAGCCTAGAGCCGGAGCGGATTATTTACGTGGCCTGTGACCCGGCTGCGCTTGCCCGCGACCTGAAAGTCGCCGTATCCCGCGGCTACCAGATAGCGTCTTTACAAACCTTCGACCTCTTCCCCCACACGCACCACGTCGAGACTGTCGTATTGATGTCACGGGCTTAATAGGTGGGTGCATTTTTGCCCTTGTGTAGCAGTGTTTAGCGAGGGCTATCGTTAAAAGGTTTAATGCGTGGCGGTTTTAGGCTGGCTTGGCGTGGTTTTTGAGCGCAGTTTGGCTGTATGAGGGAAGATATCAACGCTCTAGGGTTGAGTGCACAGGATGTTAACGTTAAAAGGTGCACCCACTTTGCACCCAGCTGGTGAAGTGGGAAAATATAGCTCAAAAGGTAAAATGAAACCTGATTATTAGTATGTGTACGAGGAGGTGTTTAAGGATAATGGACAAGCTCGTTCGTTTTTGCCGTGAAGTAGCGATATTCAGCTTGACGGTTGCCTTAATCGCGATGCTGATTGCCTTAATATGGGATGGCACACTTGCTATTAGAATTGGTTTTACCTCTTTTTGTTATTGGTGTCACAGTGATCTCGCTTAAGACTGTCCTTCGAAAGACTGATTGAATTTTGTTTGGTTCAAGTCAATAGTTGAATATCTCACGTTGGGTGACTATTACTGATCTCTGTCAGTAATAGTCACTTCTTTTTATGAATCTTAAAGTCAGGCTCAATGTCCGTCCTGTTTAGCCGGTGATTAGTTAGGGTAATCGGCCAAAAAGTGTGTCTATTGGTCGGCGTGTCGTTAACGCATAGTCCCTTTTCTGATTGAAATATCTGGATGATAGTCAGCTTTATATAAGTCAAATTCAGTGTCTAAATGTGCTGGTTCAATTGGATTATGATCAATAATAATTTTTTAGTTTTTGGTTTAAAACATTCAGAATGTTATAAATTGTTTAGGATTTGAAGGATTTTCACTATTGAAGTAACACCATCATTCTATAGCTCTACGCATGTGATCTTCAGATAATCCTTTATGAACACTTACCAATTTCTTTATCTGTGAATTTATGCAACCTTCTAAAACATTCGTAGTACTAGGAATAGGAACACTCGTTTTCTCTAATAGTAAAGGATCAAGAAAAGTAAACAGAGTACCATTTTTAACTTGTCTAGCAAGCAGATTATAAGCTTTTCTTGCAGTCTGATGCGTATACCACCATTGTTGATTACTTCTTACCCAAGAAGGAATATTTTCTTCAGAAACATTCCTACGGAACGTTTTTTGGTTAAGCCAATCTTTCCACTGGTTGTAAGATTTCTGTAGTAAATTAACCCATAAATCAGATTCTTTCAACGTTCTGATTTTGACTAACTTTTTAGCTAAACCCCACAAAGCCTTATGTGATTGCAGCCTAGGTTTGCTTGTAGTTAATACGCGTATATTACGTTTAATATGTACTAAACAGCGTTGTACTCGAGTCTCTGGCCAAACTTGTTTAATAGCGCTCAACGCGCCAGCGTTCCCGTAAGTAATAACAACAGTAGGAGGTAATAAATTATTAAGTAAACTCTTATATGCTTCAGTATTTTCTCTATTGCACCATTGCAAAGCAATAACTTTACCCTTGCTTACAGCGGTTAATAAACACCACCCACGTCGAGCCTATAGTATTGATGTCAAAGCTGGATTAGCAGCTGTTGTTGCGCGCTTGGATCCTTGCGCTTGTCGATTCTGATATGCGCTTGGCAACAAACGTATGTTTCTGTTGCCTTATCCCGTACGTTCGTTGTTGGGGATTGGGATGAATGAGAGCAGAGCAATGAGGTGGATATCGGTCTTCGGTGCGTTGTGTTGTATGGCTCGTGCACCTTGGATTTTGTACGTTGTCTGTTAGTTTTATATAAAATTCTTTTGAAATAGCTATTTTCACATAATTATGTGCGCGTGTGCTAAGAAAACGCCATGTTACGATTCGTAACGCTTGTGTTCTCGTTCGTTCCTTTTCTATTCATATGTTGCTCGTTAGCCTGTAATTACGCAGTGCGATTATTAATTGCATTACGAGCAAAACAAATAATCGTTAAGAACGAAAACTCATGGCCAATGAAAGGAGTTATACGATGTTGTTAGGAGAAAAAATCAGAAATGCGCGCATGGAAGCGGGTTTAACTCAGGAAGAACTTGCTGAAATGATTATGGTTTCTCGTTCTGCGGTAGCGAAGTGGGAAGGTGGTCGCGGTCTGCCAGATGTTGCAAATTTGAAGGTGATTGCGGATGCGCTGGGTGTTACTGTCGACTATTTGTTGGATAAAGACAATGCTATTGATTTGTCAATCATTAAGAAGCCTATTGATTTAGCGAAGTATGGTCTTAATGCAAAATTGGGTGTCCGTAAGAAAATCAAGATTAAGGAACGAATTATTCGCGATGAATATGCAGACGCTGAAATTATTATGCTCACGGTGACGAAGTTTATTCCAAATTCGTCTGAAAAGTTTATGGATAATTTTATCGGGTGGATTACTACTTTGTTTGGTGGTATTCCTTTCTTTGATACGTTTGCATTCGGTAAAGCGGTAGAGAGTATTGGCAGTGAACAGTATTACTTGGTGAATAAAAAAGAAAAGCAATTTTTTGTGCTGATAACGGATGAGCATATTATTAGCAGAATGATGCGAGTAAAGTTCACTGATAAGAAGATGCGTGTTGGGGATAAGGAATTTACGCAAGTTGGTAAGTTGCGTGATAAGTAGGAACCGGTAGTTGGTTGGGAATTGGTCAGAAGAATGTGGTTTTCAGTTTTGATTTCCACATTCTCCTGATTTTTATTTTCCGCGTTTTGTACATGCTTTTACCTGAGTCATGCAACTTTAGTGACCCAGTACGCTTCAGAGGTTAGGGGATACATGTGCTTTTAATCGAAATAGTCATTTTGTGTGCGGCATTTTTTGGGGTCTGCTACTTAGGGACTGGCACAGATCAGAGAAATTTAAAAAACTACAGTTCCTATCCTGATAAAGTTCAAAATCGCATCCAAAAGATTGTCGAGTATGACGGAAGATTTGAGGAAACGAGGAAAGCCGGTATCTGGGCTGCAAATTTTCTCGTATTTACTGTCTTATTTTTGCTTTTGGGAATCCCTATTCGCCAGGATAACTTCGCTCATAACTTTATATGTTTGCTGATTCTGGGACAGACCTTAAATGTTTTCGACCTGCTCGTCATTGATTTGCTGTGGTGGCGAAATAGCAAGCGGATAAGATTATCGAAAATACCGCAAAAAGAGCTTTATCAAGATCCGAAAAAGCATATCGAGGCATTCCTTAGGGCGCTGCTGCTCTACTTTTTCGTGGCGCTAGTTGACGGATATCTACTAACTTTAGTTTGACGAATAACTGCCAGAGGTGCTTTCTCTGGATGTGGGGTGAAAGTTGCTCGCGCACTCGCAATCACGCCGATCTCGTTCCCCTCAAAAAGGAAAGGTAACAACTTTAGTGGTGCAGGAATAAGCCAAAAAATTTTAAAGGACGCGGGAGCGGGCGGGGTGTTTGTGCCAAAGAGAATTTCATTAGCGGTTTCTACCGGAGCTCTTTAGAGTATGCTAGATACTGAACAATGTTCGAAAGTGCCGCCAGGGGAGGGGGATAAGCGTGGCTACCAGAGAAAACATTCTGGCAAAATGTAGAAAGCTGGTATCTGAGCAGGGCCTAGCGGCGGTAAATATGCGTACGGTTGCCAAGGAGTGTGACCTGGCGTTGGGGTCGGTATATTACTATTTCTCTTCCAAGGATGATCTACTGATCGCCATCATCGAGAGCGTTTGGGAAGATATCTTCAGCTTAGGGAAAGGTGAGGGCAAGGAGACTGATTTCCTGGTCTTCATCGAAAACTTCTTCCAAGATATTAAGCAAGGAATCCGCTGCTACCCTAACTTTTTCAGCATCCATTCCTTAGCTGTTTCCGCCCAAGGTCAGCAGAAAGCAAGCAACGCTATGCAGCGCCATCTCTCTTCAGTTAGGGAAAGGATGTTGTCTGTCCTAAGTAGAGACCCGAATGTAAAGGCGGAGGTCTTCACTGGCAGCTTCACCCCGGAAGCGTTTTGTGAATTTATTTTGATGAGCCTAGTCGCCCTCCTAGTGCAAAGAAAGGATGATTGCGCAGTATTACTAGAACTAATCAGAAGAACCCTTTACTAGGGGGTGGATCTTCCGGTAAAGCGGAAGATTTTTATTTTCACCATCTTGAACAATGTTCAAAACAACTACAAGAGGTTTTAAAATGAAGAAGAAATATCTAAATCTGGCGTTGATCTACGCGCTAGTCGCGATGGTAGGGGGAATTTTCTTCCGCGAGTTTACGAAAATCAACGACTTTACGGGCGCTACCGCTCTAGGCAAAGTTCATACCCATCTTTTTGTCTTAGGGATGTTTGTATTCCTACTAGTTTTCTTGTTTTCCCAGACCCTGCAGCTTGAAAAACAGAAAACTTTCCGGGTCTTTATGAAGCTCTACAACGTAGGTTTACCGCTCTTTATTGTCACCCTGCTGCTGCGAGGAATCCTGCAAGTATCTGGAGCGGAGGTTTCAACGGGAGCGGACGCCGCGCTTTCGGGGGTTGCCGGAATCACTCACTTTTTAGTAGCCACCGGTCTGGTGCTCTTATTGCTAGCCTTTCGGAAAGCTGAAAAGCGGTAGTTCAGGCCAGAATTTAGTCGTTAATAGCGGACTGGCGCTTTAAGGGGTGTCGGTCCGCTTTCCTATGCCCAAAGCCAAAAGGGGAAGTACTTTAACTTAATTTGATAACCGTTCTCATTACTGTTAAGTTTTCTGAGCGAAATAAATATTTTGCTGAGAAGAACTCAAAACGGTTAGGAAAATGGTGCACAAAAATAGCTTCAAAACTCTTCTGGCCTCGCTGATTGCCGCCCTATTGGTATTTTCTGCAGCAGGCTGTAGCTCACACGCGCAGGCGGGAGCAGACGCGGAAAACACTGGAGAAAAACACAAACCCCTGGTCTATGCCACTTTCTTCCCGGTAGCCGATCTGACCAGCCGGATTGTCGGCGACAAGATGGAAGTCAAAACGGTTATTAAAGGCAGTCAAGAACCTCACGACTTTGAACTGCAAACCAGCGATCGCGCTGAACTCTCAAAAGCCGATCTGATTGTTTACAACGGTGCCGGAATGGAAGGCTTTATTGGGGACCTCCGCGAGAGCCTGGGGGGTGAAGAAAAATTCCTCGATCTATCGCAGGGACTAACCCTACTAAGAAATAAAGATGCGGCCCGCACCGATACCACCGCGGTTAACCCTCACACTTGGCTCAGCGTTAAAAACGCTCAGGCAGAGCTGAAAACCATTTGCGAAAAAGTTAGCGCCCTAGATCCTAAAAATGCTAGCTATTACCAGGAAAATCTGGAAAAAGCCCAGCAAAAATTCCAGGAGCTAGACAAAAAATTTGCCCGAGAAATCGCTAAAGTTCCCGCTGAGAAACGCTACTTTGTTGCCTCCCATGCAGCTTTTAACTATCTGGCAGATGACTATGGTCTCAAACAGGTAGCAGTCACCGGGATTTCACCCGAGGACGAACCCTCGGCCAACCAATTGGCTACCATTGCTGATTTCGTGAAAAAGCATCAGATCAGCACGATCTTTTTTGAAGGGAAAGCCACTCCGAAAGTTGCAGAAACCCTAGCACGCACTACCGGAGCTAAAACCGGCACCCTCTACACCATGGAGCACCTAACCAAGGAGGAAGAGGCACTCGGATACCTGGGGCTAATGGAGAAAAACCTAGCCAACTTGAGGGAATCCTTCGGTGAATAAGATCCTGGAAATAAAAAAAGTCGCTTTTGCGTACGGGGATGTCCCGGTGCTGCAGTCAGTGGATTTATCCCTCACCGCCGGACAATTTGTGGCGGTAAGTGGTGATAACGGGGCAGGAAAATCCACCCTAATGAAACTACTGCTGGGAGATTTACGTCCCTCGCAAGGGCAAATCCGACTTTTTGGAGACCTGAGTAGCGAAGACAACCACTATCGCGACCTCGCCTATCTTTCCCAAAACGCGGTCAGCGGCTACCGCAATTTTCCGACCACCGTGGCGGAGTTAGTGCGGGTCTATCTAGCGCAACTGAAAAGGAAAAGCGAGCCTACCGCCCTGCTAGATACCGTGGGGTTAGGCGGGGTGCGCACCCATCGTCTGCGCGAGCTATCTGGTGGGCAACTGCAGCGAGTAGGAGTCTTACTGGCACTCCTAAAACAGGCGCGTCTGATTCTCTTGGATGAACCTACCGGCGGTATTGATCAAAAGTTTTCGCTTGATCTCTACCGTCTCCTGCGGGAGCAATGCGACCAGGGAAAAACAGTTTTGATGGTTACCCATCAACTGGCAGAAGTTGCTCCTTTCTTGGATGCTGCTTATCGCTTGTCGGCAGGAAGGTTCACTCCTGTCGAACTGGAAGCAATCGGGGTCAGCAGATGAGCCTGTTTGCTTATGACTTCATGCAACGCGCCTTCCTGGTAGGAACGGTACTGGCGGTAATTTTGCCGCTAATCGGCTTGCCGATTGTACTCAAACGCCTATCGATGATGGGGGATACCCTCTCACATTCTTCGCTGGCGGGAGTCGCCGCGGGGCTAGCTTTCGGTTTTAACCCCCTAGTGGGATCGGTTATTGCCTGCGTAATCGCTGCCCTGTGTGTAGAGGCAGTGCGAGTACGTTTGCGTGCCTACCAAGAAATTTCTACGGTTATGGTGCTGGCGGCTTCGATTGGGCTCGCCGGGATTTTTACCAGTTTTTCCGGTGGGTCTAGCGCCATCACTACTTACCTGTTTGGCTCTATCGTTACCCTAAGTGACCTGGAGTTATATCTGGTACTCGGGGTGGGGGTAGCCGTGGCAGTGGTCTACAGCGTCCTGTATCGCCGCCTCTTTTTAACCATATTCGATCCTCCGACCGCTCGGCTATTAGGGATAAATATTCGCATCCTCAATTTTGTGTTCGCGTTGTTGGTGGCATTGGCAGTGTCGGTAGCGGCAAAAACTATCGGATCCCTGATAGTCTCCTCGATTCTGGTAATCCCCGCGATCGGGGCGATGCAGTTCGCGCGTACCTATCGCGGCACCTTGCTGCTGTCAGTGATCATCTCTTTGTTCTGTGTGTATGCGGGGCTAGTGGTCTCGTTTTATCAAAACCTGCGCCCCGGCGCGGTAATCGTCCTCATATCGGTATTTGGGCTGCTTACGGCCTTAGTCTTTAGAAAAAAGTAAGGAGAAAACATGGCGAAAACTAAGCTAATAGTAGGGGCAGGGGTAGCCGCTGCTCTGCTGGTGACTTCCAGTGCGCTGGCATTTGGGGGCGCTTTTAATAACGGTGAGGGCGGCCTCGGTGTCTCCGGGAAAACTCCCTCCGCTGCCGGGAAAATAGCCCCTCGTCCTCAAGATCCCAAGTTCAAACTAGATGAAACCACCCAAGTGTTAGTGGATGGGGAAGTAGCTAGCGATGAAATCGTCAAAGTAATAAAACACGGTGACCACTGGCATGTGTTTACCAAAGATGGACGGGAAATCATTACCTACACCGATCCGGCCAAAGCTAAGAGTGCGGGGCAGCTACATAGCACCGCGAAAGTACTATCTGCGGGACAATTGGGGCAGGTGGCGCCGCAGGGAGTAGTAAAAATCCTAAAACATGGCGACCACTACCATATTTACACCGCGGATGGCCAAGAGTTTGTCACCTACACTAATCCTAGCGGCCTATATCCCGGGATTGCTATCGGAACTTATACTGGCAGCCATGGGGGCGCAAAGGCGGTAAATCCCAGCTATCATCCGTGGCGGCCACAGGTAGTTCCGGCGGGTGGTAAAACTAATCCTTCCGGAGTGCCGGGTAGAACAGTTAAACCCCATCCGAGTGGGAAACCATTTCACGGAGGAGGGTTGCCGCTGGTGCGGGTAGTTTCTCTGCAACAACTGGCAAAGTTGCCGATTGTGAAAATTTTGCAGCATGCAGATCACTATCACGCCTATACCAAGGCGGGGGAAGAGTACATAACCTATGAAAATCCCGCGAAAGTCTTTCCGCAAATAAAGATAGGGCAGTATTCCGGTTCGCATGGTGGGAATGGGGAAGCGCCGAAGCCGAATGGAGGCGATAAGCCCAACCAGCCTGGTCAAGCACAACTACCAACTGAGCAGCGACCGAAACCCGGTGACCACTCTGGTCAAAATCAAATTGGTGATTCTGAACGGGTCATAAAAATTCAACGCCACGGAGACCACTGGCATCTACACTTTGCTGATGGTCATGAAGGAATCAGCTATACCGATCCTTCGGGACTGTATCCCGATATTGAAATCACCGAATATGAGGAAGAAAAACCACAGGACACTACCGAAGTTAACGAAGACGAAAAGTTTACCTATGACCAGGTAGAAGCGAAATTGATAGTCCCCTTGGAGTACATCACTTACGGCAATGTCACCCATGCCACCCGCTTTGACCAGGAAAATCAGCGTTTTGTGATTCCGCATTACGATCACTACCATTACATGACCTTGGATACGATTATCCAGTTCGCCCGCGGGGGAAAAGATAATATGTTCCACGGTTACAGCGCGCGGCAGGTGGTAGCCACTTTGAAGTATCTGGTTTTGCACCCCGAAGCGCGACCTAAAGGAGAAAACGGTTGGGGAAGCGCCGCGGAGGTCACTCCCTAGAAAGTTCTAGGAATGCTTGGCGGAAAGTAAGGTAAAAGAAAATTAGGTAAGGAAATTCTTTTAAAAATCCCTGGATTTTAGAGAAGGTATCTTATCCGCGGGCTGAGGAAGAGTGCTGCTCTTCCTTCAGCCCGCGTAATCATCCGTGCAAGTGAAAAGGGTTTTTAAGTCTCCGGTATGCCACTTTCTGTCTGCCGTAGGTGGCTAAAAGTTCGCAGCACTGGCATTCGCTCGCTTCGCAAAGTATCTTGATATCAAGAGAAAAT
>OKIM01000254.1_pt1 | contig 14310 bp, 12 predicted proteins | sample 1612191 | NCBI WGS metagenome assembly OKIM01 (sample SAMN04436781, study PRJEB24849) | human gut metagenome | biome: human gut; feature: NICU; material: stool | host: Homo sapiens | place: USA: Saint Louis, MO | collected 2011-03-31 | reverse complement strand
GCGGCCATGATGAGCACCGATAATAGACCCCAACTGTTTAGCAGTCGCAGAAACATATTTCCTGTCCGGATCACCATGATTCCAGCGTGCCTCTAGCCATTTTTCAAACGCTATTTCCCCTATCCATGAGTGCGGACTTGATCCCCGCATTTCCTCTGCCCGCTCGCACCTGGTTAGCGAGTGTTTCAAAACTCGTTCATAGAGTTCGGTGTTCTGGGTAAGGAACATGGGCGAACATTTTCCAATGTCATGTGCGCCCACGATTAGCTTTAGTAAAGTTAAGGCTTTCCGCGAAGGCTCTTCAATGGTCTTTACCTGCAGCAACGGATCTGCCAATAATCGCCGCTGCCGTGGTGAGAGATACTTTTTCCAAATCAGCTCAGCGACTTCCCCCGAATCAGCCATATGTACAGCAAGCGGCAACCATTGCTTGTTTACGCCATCCGGAGGAGCCGAATGCCAGAAATTAGTTTTTGCCCAAATTGATAATGCTGCTTTAGAAAGCGGAAATTCTGACTCCACTCTCTTAGTAAACCTCATTAGGAGCGCCAAGAGGCCAGTTCTGAGGCAATTTCCTATGCACGTAATAATCGCAAAGGCAACCCGGAATTACCTGCACCGGGTTATTCCAACCGCATTCCTCTTACAGCGTCAGCCCCACCAGGTGGCCGACGGCACCAGTAATCAGCATGGCGAGGGCGCCGCCGATGATCACCCTAATCACCGCACGTCCTCGGGGAGCTTCGGAAAGCCATGCAGAGGTGTAACCCGCCAAACCTAGCGCCACCAGAGTCAAAATGAAGGTGGCGACAAACTTGGAGGCCGGCGGGAACAGCAGGATAGCCAGCATCGGCAAGATTGCACCTAAGACAAAGGAAATCGCAGACGAAAAAGCAGCATTCCAGGGGCTAACAAATTCTTCCGAATCAAGCGAGTAACGTGCCTCTACCTGCGCCGCCACCGGATCAATCGCAGAGTATTCTTTTGCCACTAACCTGGCGGTTTCCGCCGAGAGCCCTTTGCCCTCGTAGAGCTTAATCAGACCCGCAAACTCGCCCTCGGGATCTTTCATCAGCCGCGTCTTTTCTTTATGAACCAGCGCTTGCTCCGTATCCTTTTGGGTAGATACGGATACATATTCGCCTGCCGCCATGGAAATCGCCCCCGCGACCACTGCCGCCATCCCCGCGGTAAAGATCGCAATATTATTTTGGGGGTCAGCGGCGGCCACCCCGACTACTACGCCGGCGGTAGATACGATGCCGTCATTAGCTCCCAGCACCCCGGCACGCAACCAATTCAGCTTGGAGGCCGTCTTCACGCTTTCATCGGTATGCTCGTTGTGCTCTCGCGTACCGGAAGAAGTACCTAGTATTCTTTCTCCCACCAAAGTCATTTGGCACCTCCATTTACCAGCACGTTCAAGTCGTTCGATATTTTTCTGACTCCAAAGTCAGATTAGCAAGACAAAAATTTTTGCTCGTTAAAAAACGAGATACCGCGACTGGAAACAGATAAACCCAAGCGAAAGAGACCTCATCTTTAAGGGAAGGCGAGCCAAAGAAAAAATCCGAGATTCGTACCCCGCGCCCTCGAAAAATAGACCCGCAAATTGCGCGGCGGAATCAATCCCCTACTTCAAACCGTTTAGTCCCCCTCGCGCATCCGCGATCGGCTTCCCTGCCTATCTTCATGAGACAAAGTAGGGCTAACCTTAGTTAAAATTTGCGTCAGCTAATCAGAGAAAACCCGGGCTAACCGGCATAAATAGCGTCGACTTACCCTCAAAATTGCAAAATTATCAAAAGGGCTATCTTGCGTAAATACTTCTCCTTTCAAGACAGCTGAGGTCTCATACAGAGCAATGCCACCGAAAGCAAAAAACTAAAACTACCGCGCAGGCGCTGACTTACAGTTCCTGACTCTCGAGAAAACTGCGAACCGCGGCGGCACCGCGATAAGAGGCTTGCGCCCCTACTTTGGTGGTAGCCAGGGAAGAAACTGCGGCCGCCAGACAAGCGCCATCTGCTAAAGAACAGCCGGCAGCCAGTGCCGATAACAAAGTGCCCATGAAGGAATCCCCTGCTCCGGTGGTATCTACCGTATCCACTGGAAAAATTGGGATCCGGGTGGACTCACCATTATCTAGCACCAGCGAGCCGTCACCACCCAAAGTCAGCACTACCTGTGTCATTCCTAGTGAATCAACCGCTTCCCGCAACTGGTCAAGGTCTTCAACATCTATTTCCCGACCATTTAATACCGCCAGCTCGTGTTGGTTAACAATCAACACATCAACTAGTTTTAGAAGAGAATCAGGTGCCTGGGTTATAGGCGAAAAGTTCAGCACCACCTTAACGCCCGCCTCGTGCGCGATTCGAGCTGCTTCCTCAACTGCGTCCAGCGGAGCCTCCAGGCACAGCCCCAGGGTTTTCGCCGAGGTAATAACTTCACTCTCTTCCCGAACTAATTCTGCGTTTACCAGAGCATTTGTCCCCGCGGAATAAACGATAGTGTTTTCACCCGCCGCGTCCACGGTAATCAAAGTTGATCCCGATGCACCCTCGCGGCGTTTTACCCCGGTAGTGTCTACGCCGGCACTGTTAAGGGAGGCCATTAAGAGATCGCCATGGCCGTCATTGCCGACCGCTCCGATAATCTTAGTTTTCGCCCCCAAAAGGGCGCAAGTAACCGCCTGATTAGCGGATTTCCCGCCCGGCAAAGTCACCAACGGACCACCGATAACCGTTTCACCAGGACCTGGGAGTCGCTCGGTTTCTACAGTCAAATCGGCATTGATCGACCCCACCACCGTAACTGGCGCCCCTAAAGCATCCAGCACTCGCTGCGCGGTTGTCACTATTTCTTTCATCTGGTTCATGTTTCCTCACAAATACTAAAATTTTATTTCGCTAGCCTGGGGGCAGACTCCCGCACTAGCAGCGCGGTCATTACCTCGCTCACGAAACGTACCTTACTCATCAACAGTTGCCCTTCTGAACTCGGTCGATAGCATCGATCACCAGATCCCAGAAACGCTCAAAATCAAGGTGGGTAGCCGCCTGGGTATGGCAATCTTCTCCCGCTGGCTCCCTAAAGTCGGCAACCGTCATACCAGCGGTAAGATCCCCCCGCAACTCAATGTCAATCGGTACCCGCACGGTTTCTACAATGGTCGGGTCAATTAGATAAGCAATGGTGCACGGATCATGCACCGGAGGAAAGCCGAAACCTCGTGAATCTTGATAGGCTCGGCGGAGGAATACGAATAGATCCAGCACGAACTGCGCAACCGGGCCGCCCAGGGTTCGTATCTTCGCGGTGACTTCAGCGGTAGCCAGTGCCTGGTGGGTCAGATCTAAGCCCACCATCACTACTTCCCAAGGTTCATTGAATACGATATGAGCGGCCTCAGGATCGACCTTGATATTAAATTCGGCAACCGCCGACCAGTTTCCTTCGTGGTATCCCCCGCCCATGAGGACGACTTCGCGTACCCGTTCTACAACGCGCGGCTCCTTGCGCACTGCCATAGCGATATTGGTGAGCGGACCGGTGGGAACTAGGGTGATTTCGCCTGGTTCGTGCCTCATTATGATGTCAATAATCAGGTCAACCGCGTGTTGGTCAACGAGCGGTTGCGGTTCGGGGAGTACTACCCCATCTAAGCCGGATTCTCCGTGTTGCGCGGACGCGACCTCGGCCTTGCGAACCAGAGGACGATCGCAACCGGCGGCGATAGGCACGCTCTGCATACCGTAGACCGTTGCAATGCGGCGGGCATTATTGCTAACTTTTGCCAGCGTTTGATTACCGCCAACAGTGGTAACGGCCAGTAACTCAATCTCGGGGTTGGCGTGGGCAAGCAGCATAGCGATGGCATCGTCATGACCGGGATCGCAGTCCAGGATAATTTTTCGCGACATCTTTGTCTCCTTTGAGCGATTCTTACATCGTTAAGCGACCGTTTGCGCATGCTGAAAGTAGCACAAAACCGCAGGAAAAACCGGGTTATCAGAAGAATTTTACAATTTTGAAAATATTTACGTAAACATGCCACATAGATTATCTCGCACAGAAAAACATGACACTTCCCTCCATTAGGGTCGCGGCCGGTAAAAGTTTGGCTCAGCGGTTAGGTCGGCGCGGGCGGCAATTTTATCCGAGTGGGCGCGGTGGGCATAAGAAATCCGGAAAACGTAGCGACGTTTTCCGGATTTCTTGGGCGGGAGGAAAAATCGCTGCCCGAACAAGGTCGTGGAAGCTATCAGCGACACCTTACGACCCCGTACGGGCAGCAAATTCTATTGGCGAATCCCCCGATTAGGCCTCTTGTTTCTCTTTGCCGCTACGCTTATTTTCCTCGTCCGGGTGCCCCATACCTGCACTGGGGTTAAACCAAGTCCAGGCTAGGAACACCAGAGCAGTAACGAACAGCGCCACTCCGGAATACATATTGGCATTGATCGGGGTGTTATTAATGTCCTCCAAGTTATTTGCCACGTAGTCGGGAACCGTGGCGGGCTCAATCACCAAACCACAAATAATCAGGAATAATCCGATAATGCCCAACACCAGGCCGCAGATAACGCGAATATCGTAAATGTGAATCTTTCGTTTCATTTGTCTTAACCTCCCCTAGTGGAACAAAGAGTTTAGAATCAGCACCAAGACACCTGACACAATCGCCAGCGGAATCGGGCGACGCAGCAGTGGCAACTCGTGCAACTTCGGATCCACGCGGCGCTCTTTCGGCGTGAGCGACCAGACGAATCCTTCCAGCTCGCGGTAATCCTTGGGCTTGGTGAACATGGAAACCACCACATTTACCAGCACGCCTACTACAAAGGCCGCGCCCGCAGCAATGAAAGCTTGGCCCTGTCCGGGCAGCTCTAAAATCTTGTTCCAGCACAAAACGTTGACAAACAGTGCCGCCAACGTACCAAACAACAGACCCGTCCAGCCGCCGGAGGGCGTTGCCCGCTTCCACAACATACCGATAATGAACGAGGCAAACAGCGGGGCGTTAAACATCGAGAACAACTGCTGCAGCAGATCCATAATGTTGGGGTACAGCGAAGCAATCAACGCCGTAAATACGGCAACTGTACAGGCCACGATGGTAGCGTTGCGTCCTACCTTCAGATAGTGCTCATCGGATTCATTCGGCTTGAAATAGGCCTCATAAATATCGACAGTAAACACGGTGTTAAAAGCAGAAACATTAGCGGCCATACCGGCCATGAAGGAAGCCAGCAATCCGGCAATCGCCAAACCTAGCAAACCATTAGGCAACAAATCCCGCATCATCAGCAGCATCGCATCGTTATAGCTAACCTGATAGCCAGCCGGCACGTGCGAAGATAGGTTCGCGAGCGCTTCCTCGCCCACCCCCATATATTTCGGTCCGGCTTTAAGCCGCACGATTTCGGGAATCAAAACCCCTGCTACCATACCTGGGATGATCACCAGGAAGGGAATAAACATTTTCACGAAGGTGCCGATAATCGGGGTTTTCTGGGCGGCAGCGATGGAGTCGGAGGCCATCGCCCGCTGTACTTCCACGAAGTTGGTAGTCCAATAACCGAAAGCCAGCACGAAACCAAGTCCCATAACCAGACCAAACACCGACATTGCGGGGGAGTTAAACCCGGAAAGCAAAGTACCCGGCCAAGAATGCAGCTGGTTGTTGGGATCCTGGTAGACAGGGTTAGTAGCCTCGCCTGCCCACTTGGTGATCTTTTCAGTTAGCCCCTGATATCCGCCTACGCGGTATAGACCAATCAAAGTTACCGGCAACAGCGCCGCGACGATTACGAAGAACTGCAGCACCTCGTTATAAATAGCGGCTGCTAGGCCGCCGATACTGATGTAGGTGAGCACGATTAACGCGGCAATAATCAACGAAATCCATAGCGGGATTCCCAACATACCGTTGACGATTTTACCGAGTAGGTACAGGTTTACCCCGGCGATTAGCAGCTGGGCGAGGGCGAAAGAAATCCCGTTAATCAAGTGCGCGGCAGTCCCGTAGCGCTTGAGCATGAACTCTGGTACTGAACGTACCTTTGATCCGTAATAGAACGGCATCATTACTACGCCCAGGAACAGCATGGCCGGAATTGCGCCTACCCAGAAATAGTGGAAAGTAGGTAGCCCGTATTGGGCACCGTTGGCGCTCATTCCCATAATCTCAACTGCACCTAGGTTGGCGGACACGAACGCTAGCCCGGTCACCCAGGCTGGCAAAGAACGCCCGCCAGTCAAGAATTCGTCAGATGAACTGGCTTTCCGTTTCATCATGAACCCTACGGCCACTACGAATGCAAAGTACACAATGATTGGGAAATAGTCGTAAAACTTGGGCTCAATCAGGGTGGTTACCTCATTGGGCATCAGTAATATCGGGTGGATCATTCCCTCCCCCTTTTAATTTTAGGACTCCATTATCTCCGCCCAGTTTAAGGTGGTTTCCGAGAGAGGGAAGCCGCCCGGGGCTTTGGCGGTTAACAGACACTATAATGTGACAGAATGTCCTAGAAAATAGATTTTACCTAATCTTTTCCAATGCTTTTAGCTGTTAACGTTAACTTTTAACTCAAATTCGCAAGCTCTAAACTCGCTTTAGTTCTTTACTTTTCACCCTCCCCTATAACTACCCTCTGATTTTCATTCCCCCCAGAGCTGGTCGTATTCTTTTTATGTATTTAACCAAGGAGATTGCCCAGTAATGACAACTGAATCGAAAACAGCAGTAAAAGAACTAACTATTCGCAGCGTGATTATCGGAGGAATCATCACCCTGATTTTCACGGCCGCGAATGTTTATTTAGGGCTAAAAGTGGGGCTAACTTTCGCGACTTCGATTCCGGCGGCAGTTATTTCCATGGCGATTCTGCGGTATTTCAAAGATCATACCGTGCAAGAAAATAACATCGTACAGACTATTGCTTCGGCGGCCGGCACTTTATCGGCCATCATTTTCGTGCTGCCTGGCCTAATCATGGTGGGCTGGTGGACCGGCTTCCCCTATTGGACGACCGCTGCGCTGTGTGCGCTAGGCGGCATCTTGGGGGTTACCTACTCTATTCCCTTGCGGCGCGCCCTCGTAACCGGCTCTGACCTTACTTTTCCCGAGGGAGTAGCAGCCGCAGAAGTACTAAAAGTTGGGGACACCAGCGAAGGTGCCGCCGATAATCGCCGCGGTCTGCATGTGATTATTTGGGGAGCGATTTCCTCCGCGTTCTTTTCTCTGCTCACCAACCTGAAAATCGCGCTCTCCAGCGTGAGCACCGCTTTCAAAGTTGGCGCTGGGGGAACCATGGTAGGTACCAGCCTTTCCTTGGCGCTCATCGGTATCGGCCACCTGGTTGGCCTGGGCGTGGGCATCGCCATGGTTTGTGGCATGGTCATCAGTTACGGAGTGCTGCTCCCCTACTTTTCTTCCGGTCAGCTCGGCGGTGGAGACCTTGCCGAGGGCGTGCAAGGAATATTTGCTTCCGACGTGCGTTTCGTAGGCGCCGGGACTATCGCCATTGCCGCTATCTGGACGTTCCTAAAAATCATTGGTCCGATTATCCGGGGAATGCGCGAATCCTTGGCAGCTTCGCGTAGGCGCAAAGAGGGGGTGAATGTTCCCGCGCAAGAACGCGACCTGTCTCTGGGGTGGGTAGTAGGGATTACTTTGGCACTCATGATCCCGATCGGTCTGCTCTTATGGTTGTTCCTAAAGGGCACCCCCTTGGAACATCACACCGGTGGATTGATTTTCCTATCTATCCTGTTCATTTTGGCTCTCGGCTTAGCAGTTGCCAGTGTTTGCGGGTATATGGCGGGACTAATCGGTTCCTCCAACAGTCCGGTTTCGGGAGTGGGGATTCTAGTCGCGATTTTGACTGCCCTGGTGATTAAGGCGGCAGTACCCGCTGGAAGTGACCCTAAGACCTTAGTTGCCTACACCTTATTTACTGCAGCTATTGTTTTCGGGATTGCCACTATTTCTAATGACAACCTCCAAGATCTAAAGACCGGACAATTGGTCAACTCTACCCCCTGGAAACAGCAGGTAGCGCTGATGATCGGGGTGATTTTTGGTTCCCTGATTATTCCTCCGGTACTGCATTTGATGAATAATGCGTTTGGTTTCCAAGGAGCACCCGGTGCCGGTAAGAACGCGCTGGCCGCTCCACAAGCCTCCCTAATCGCAGAGCTAACCAAGGGGGTATTCGGAGGCGATATTGACTGGAGTCGCCTGGGTCTGGGAGCACTGATCGGGGTGGCCATCATCTTGATCGATGAGATTCTAAAGCACACCACTTCCCGTTACTCGCTGCCCCCGATCGCGGTGGGGATGGGAATGTATCTGCCCATTACCCTCACCATCCTGATTCCTGTCGGCGCTACTTGCGGAGTTCTCTATAACCGTTGGGCAAAAACTCGCAAGAATCCCGAGGCCGCCTCGCGGATGGGAACCTTGCTCGCCACTGGTTTGATTGTTGGCGAAAGCCTATGGGGCGTAGTTTATGCCGCGATTGTGGGCACGACTGGCAGCGAGGAACCCCTGGCTATCGTGCCTGATTCCTGGTCGGGAATGTCCTCATTAGTGGGGCTAGTTATCTTCGTTGCCTTCGCAGTCTTCAATTACCGCTACTCAAAGCAGCAGGCCGAAGCGTAAAATCAATCAGATTGATGACGCTAGAGGAGAATCAAACCCCTCTTTACCCGCACGCAACTGACTGACGTTGCTGCGCGGAAGATTGCGAGAAAAGCGCGGGGAATCGGTTTTATCCGAGCAGGCGCGGTGGGCATAAGAATTTGGAAAACGTCGCTACGTTTTCCAAATTCTTGGGCGGGAGGAAAAACCGATTTTCCGCGCGTAAACAGATCCCCGCTCTCTAAGGGAACTTTGTATTTTGGGGAGAATATGGGCGTCTATAGCCAGCGGCCGGGGAACTGCACCACACTGGCCTGCGGCTCCACCAGCTTCACCAGGTCACGATGTTCTATTCCAGCATCCAGGTAGGGGTCGCGGGAAGTAACTAGCCGGTAACCAAGCTTTTGATAGAACCCGATAACTGGCACTTGGGCTGCTATTTGTAGTAGCAGCGTCCCGCCACCCTCGGAATTCGCCCAGCAACTAAGCGCTAAACGTTCGGCGCCGAGTACCAGTTCTTTACCGTTACCGCACCCGCGGGCTGCGGGAAGTACGGCGAAACGTCCTAAATTTCCGGTTATAGTGTCCCGCGGCAACTGGGGAAACATTTCTGCCAGGTCGGCGGGAATCCCGATTTTCGGTGGGGTAATCCGTCCGGCCGCGATAGTGCCGGAGGCATCTTCACCTAAAAGGTGGATGGTTCCCTTAGCGAAGTCGATATCGTCTATTTCTAGGTCAAGGGAGATTCCTTGTTCCAGGTGGAAAACCGCGAGGCGGGTTGCAAAAATATCTAACATGTCGCCTGCGGTCTCGGCTTGACGAATCTGCATAGGGGTACTCATGCATTTAAGGATAACTATTTTTCGCGGCTCGGGACGGCTTCCCGGGGGTTACTTCCGGATAAGTATCACTTACCCCTCCCGGTACATAATGCCCATCATAGAACGCGGATAATGCCATTTGAGCACCCCGGGAGGAGCTACTGCCAGGCAGGTGCCGCATTCCAGGCAGGCCGCATATTCGATATCGACCGAACCGTCCTCGCGAGCGGTATAAACGTGAGCGGGACAAACGCGTTCTAATAGTTTGCCGGCGCCGGTGGCTTTCGCCAGTTCTTGATCGATCGATATATGGGACTCTTCTTCGTCTACCTCATAAATATTGGCAGTAAGCCTCTCAGATACGGATTCGGGAAGGTAATCAGTCATTTTAAATCGACCTCACTGCTTGTAAACCGAGCTTCACCAGGCGGCGCATACTCAGTGGCGATTTCTTCAACGCTGCCCGCGCCACCGGTAATAGGCGCTGTCGCGGCGTAGTGTCCAGGTTATAGACCCCGTGCAGGGCGTCCGCCGCCAGCTGGCCTACCTGGCCATACAGTTCCTGATTGTGTAGGAACTGCGGAGCTCGCGCGAAAGTTTCCATATCTTTGCCTACGAAAGTCGCCTGGTAGTTTTCTAGATATTTATTTAAGGAGGACGCGCTGTAGTTTTCCGCTTTAAGCGCCATGTCAATGGCGCTGGCGGCGGCTTGGGCAGATCCGGCCGCCAAATCCATTCCCCGAATCGTGAACCCGGTGTTGAGGGTAAACCCGGCGGCGTCCCCGATTAGCACCAGTCCGTCGTGAACCAGCCCGTGCTGCATGGTCTTTCCGCCCTCGGCTACCAGATGACAGCCATATTCCAGCAGCTTTCCCCCGCGCAGGAGCGGCTCGATGAAGGGGTGCTGCAAGAAATGATCATGCAGTTCAGAAGAGGATAACTGTTTTTTCTTCAGGTCATCTAGCATCGCCACGATCCCGATAGAAACCGAGTCGTGGTTGGTGTACAGGAAACCGCCGCCAGCTACCCCCTGAGTGCAGTCCCCCACCATTTGGTAGGCCACGCCCTCCCCTGCTTGCAGGTTGAAGCGTTCTTTAACGGTTTCTTCTCCTAACTGGATAACGGATTTTACCCCCACCCCCAGGTGACTAAGGGGTTCTTGGGGGCGAATCCCGGCGTATTGCGCCAGGAAGGAGTTCACCCCGTCAGCGGCCACGATTATTTTGCCGTATACGGTGTCCTCTCCGGCGCGCACCCCGCAGAACTTCCCGTCCTCACGCACCAGTTCATCGACTTTCATGCCCGGCATAATGGCGGCTCCGGCCTCTTCGGCCTGTTCCGCCAGCCAAGGATCCAGTTTGGCGCGCAAAACGCTCACGGCGTTAACTGGTTCTGCTAGGCGCTGATCCCAATACTCCAGGTTGATCGCGGAGGTCGGGTTGAGGAACGACAAAATGTTCTTGGTAATTTTCCGTTCCAGGGGCGCTTTTTCAATAAAGTCCGGGAAAATCTGGTTCATTACCTGGCAGTAAAACACCCCGCCGGAAAGGTTCTTAGCCCCCACTTCCGAGCCGCGCTCAATCAATAAGACCTGGTGACCCTCTTTTGCGAGTAGGTAGGCACATACCGTTCCGGCGACACCGCCACCTACGATGATGACATCAAAATCGTATTCCACGCTCATGTTTTATCTCGCTGCCTCCGTCAGGGCGGGTAGTACCTCGTACAGATCCCCCACAATACCGTAGTCTGCCTGTTTGAAGAACGGAGCCCGCTCGTCATTGTTAATAACTACCACGGTAGCAGCATTAGACATCCCGGCAGTGTGTTGGAGTTGCCCTGAGATTCCCACAGCGACATACAAATCGGGGCTAATATGCTGCCCAGAGATTCCTACGTACCGGTCACGTTCCAACCAACCAGCACCTTCGGCAAGCGGCCGTGAACAGGCAACCTCAGCACCGATAGAGTCTGCGAACTGCTCCAGTATCTTTAAGTCTTCAGCATTCTTAAAACCTCTACCAGCAGAAACAACCCTACGCGCCGCACCCAAAGGAGTTTTTACACTCTCAGCTTTGTCTACCGAAACAACTTTAACTTCGTAAGCAGCTGTAGATCCCTCCTCGATGCTTGGGGTATCTCCTTCGGTTTCAGTTCCTCCATCCACTACCGCCACAACCGATCCATTGATTCGGAAAGTTTGCAAAGTTATTCCCCCGTAGCGGGCAACAGTTATTTCACCCGGGCTAATTGTTTGCAGCCCGAAAAATATTGGGACTCCAAGTTTTGCCGCAACTGCTCCCGCTAACACCCGCGAGCCCGCAGTATTAGCGGCCAGGATAATGTCTTCCGACTCAGGTTGCACGCTAGCCGCCACTGCCGGAGCTAAAGTTTCTACCGGCTGATCGGGCGCTTTAGGAATACGAATTACCCGATCTACCCCCTTAATTTCGGCATCTCCTACCAGTACCACATGTATTTTCCCGCCGTAGTTCTTTCCTATTTCTACCAGCGCCGAAATCGCGCCGTCTACAGCGATAATCCAGGTATCAGACATTTTCTTTTTCCTTTCCTAAAGAACGTTCTCGGAGTGTAGTGCGGCGATCAACTCGGAAGCTGCATTCTCGCCAGAGAAGATTTTCTGTTTACGCATCCTAGATTCAGGTTTGCTCGAGCCGACGATTTCTTGCTCAACTGAGACAATGTTTAGGTCTGATACCGGAACCACCTCGAGAGGTTTCTTATTAGCAGCTAACACCTCCCTCATCGCAGGTGGTTTTACCGCTACCGCATCCGAGCTCATCGCCAACACTGCGGGAGTGGAAACCTCCAGAACTTTTACGCCTCCAGCTACAATCTGACTTACGCGATAACCGGCTCCTGCAGGTTCTACGGCACACACGTCTTGAAAACAGGGCCAACCCAAATAGCCAGCAATCAGAGCAGAGGTTATCCGGGATCCCTCATCAATTGAGGAGTCTCCGGTTAGCACTAGTTTCACATCGGACACTTTGCCAACCAGTTCAGCCAGAGCAGATGCTGTTTTACTCGCATTCCAGCTTGCGGTAGCCGCGTCAGCTACTACCAGCGCACTGTCTAGTCCCCGAGATAACGCAGTCTTCTTTGCCATAGATGAAGCTACGCTCTCCCCTCCGACAGAAATTCCCACCAGAGTAGTGTCGAGGGCGTCAGCTAGACTGCGTCCGACAGTTATCGCTACCGGATCATAATCTGAAAGTGCTGGTTTTACCCGACTCCAATCAACTTCTCCATCGGGTTTTACCAGTGCATCTTGTGGGTTTGCCGCATATTTATACGCCACTACTATACTCACGTTATTCTCCTTCCATAGGTGATGCTTTTGCGACGGCATGACTGCGAGAAAACTCGCATATTAGGTTTACTGCCGCGCTCCCACATCGCGGGTTTTAAATTTTTACAAATAGTTTGCTAATAAAATCTTTTTCTGCCAGATTGCGCATCTCCTGTGCTACGGTGTGGGTAACTAGTCGCTTTGAGGAGGATCTGGTGTCACCGAAGCCGCAGATAGGTCGCCCCCGCGACACGCTTGCTGATGAAAAGATTCTTCGCGCCGCCCTAACCGTATATGGACAATCCGGGTGGGCAGGTTTCAATCTCACCCAGGTGGCAAAAGAAGCTGGCGTAGGAAAATCCACCATGTACAGCCGGTTCCGTAACCGCGAAACCCTCTTGATTGCCGCCTTTGAACACCTAGTTAGTGAACACGTTCCCACTGGTGACACTGTCCAAGACCTCCTTCTAGATGAAATCGAGTACCGACTGGATCTCTACTTTGGGCAATTTTCCCAGGCAGTGCGCAGGATCTTTGTAGAAATGAGTTCTAGTGACCAACCGGTGATCACTAAGATTCATTCGATTACCTACGATCAACCAATTTCTCAGCTGCGCAACAAACTGTGGAAGTTTAAACAGGCAGGGATCATTCCTCACGACCAATCCATAACTCGATTGTTGGATGCAGTTGAGGGATCGGTTCTCATGCGAGCTTTTTCCCTGGATCCCGCAAATGTTGATTGTTTCAAAACCGAGTTTCGCGAATACGCGGAATCGGTAGTAGAAGACCAACTCTCCTTGCATCGAGACCTCCATTCTGACCATAAACGCCTAGTTTCGTAGCCAGTTCCACTAGGTAGTTCCCTGCCCGTAACCCGACTTCCTATCGCCGCAGTTTTTCTTATTTATATTCAATAATTCCCCAGTTCAAATGGGGTTTCGCTCCGGTAGTTTCGGCATCCTCATCAACGAGACGGAATCTCAACTCTCCGGATCCTACCTGCCACAATTGAGTCTTCAGAACTTGTCCCGGAAGTACGGGACTGGTAATCCGCGTCTTGAAGCGAGTTATCCTCTCTGGTTCCCCTGGGAAATATTGCGCAATGGCATGGCGCATGACCATACCGGCATATGAGATTGCATGCAAAATAGGACGCGGCTGCCCGTTCTCCTTGGCATACTCCCAGTCAATGTGTTGCGGATGCCAGTCACCAGAAAGTCGATAGATTAGAGCTTGGTTTTCGGGAATGCGTTCCGTAACTTCGATATCGGCAGGACGCTCGGGCATCTCAACCAAGTCTTTCGGTGCTTTCGGGCCTCCCCAGCCACCGTCATAAATTAGGCAATCCCAGGACTCATTAGTGAAAAGAAGGTTACCGTCTGAGTCATAGGTTCTTCCTACATGTTGAGCTAGTAAACCTCTACCTTCACCCCGATCAAAGAGCCCTTGCAGCACCACTCTAGTTTCTAAGCGGTCGGACATTTTGGTGATTGGCTGCTCGAAGCGAATATCAAAACCCC
>OKIM01000246.1_pt1 | contig 14817 bp, 11 predicted proteins | sample 1612191 | NCBI WGS metagenome assembly OKIM01 (sample SAMN04436781, study PRJEB24849) | human gut metagenome | biome: human gut; feature: NICU; material: stool | host: Homo sapiens | place: USA: Saint Louis, MO | collected 2011-03-31 | reverse complement strand
TCTGCCCAAGGATCATAAACCACGATTTTGGCGCCAGTAGCCAAAAGGGTTTTAGCTACCAGTTTTCCGACCGCACCGTAGCCAACCAGTCCCACAGTGGAACAAGCCAACTCCGGTCCTACGTTTTCAAACTTGTAGTAATCTGAACGCCATTTACCGTTGACTAACTCCAGGTGCCGCTGCGGAATCTGTCGTAAAGCCGCATAAATCATGCCCACAGTGTGTTCACTGGTGGCTATGGCGTTTCTACCTGGGGTATAAGACACCATGACTCCGTGGCGGGTAGCGGCTTCGATATTGACGTTTACCGGGCCACCGCGACAAATAGTGATTAGCCTTAGATCCGGGCTAGCAGAAATAACTTTTTCGGTAAAAGGAAAAGTGTGGGAAAAAGCCACTTCGCAACCTTTTAGAGCAGCGATAAGCTCATCCTCATCCCCTAACGCCTCTTTTACCTCTGCCACATCCTGAAAAGGAGGTACCGGCCATGAGGAAGAAATCTTCGCTATCTTTACCTGCGGTAACTTCTGCGTGAGGGCTTCCTCTAAAACCTGGTTGGTGACGAACTGGTCACCAGCTAAAAGAACTTTCATTATTACCTTCCGCACTGGATCTACTGGTTATTTTCATTACTTAGAGAACGCAAAGCCCGAAGCTGCTTCCACACCGATTGCGAGGCATCCCGGGTTTCTTTAAATACGTCATGGATTTTTTCGTATTTGGCCTGTTCGCTGGGATCCGCTTCGAAGGTTTCCATCTTAGTTCCCAAAGCTTGTCCCGCCTGCTCAACTGAGTCAAAGCGACCCGCGGAAACCAGCGCCAAGACCGCTGCCCCTCGCGCACCCGCTTCCGGAGTATCTTGCCTCAAAACCCGCTTACCGGTGGTGTTAGCTAGAATCTCACAGACCAAATCAGAGCGGAAACCTCCGCCAGAAACAATCAGGTCACCATCGATCTCCAAAGCTTCAACGCATTCTGCCAAAGTGAAGGACACTCCCTCATAAACGGAACGAAGAATATCCCGCTTCTTGGTAGTCAGCGAAAGTCCTTGCCAGGAAGCTGACGCATTCACATCAGCAAAGGGCGCACGCTCTCCTCCTGGCGAGGCATAGGGTAAGTAAATAACCCCCTCAGATCCGGCTGGCGAGCGCCGGGCTCGGGTTTCAATTTCGTTCCAATCCAGTTCGTCTAGACGTAGCACCATGCGAATCCAGTCCAGGTTCGGGGTCCCGGTCATCGGCGCCATAAACTCTAAAACCTGTTTATCGTTTCCGGTAGCAAGTACCATCGATAAGTCAGAGTGACGCTCTTTTCCGCTGGGAAGCAGGGTACCCACGAAACCGGTAGTGCCGAGAATCAAATAGCTATCGCCATTATTGACAGCTCCCAGCCCCATAGCGGTAACCGCCACGTCAATCATTCCTACTCCCACCGGGGTGCCTTCGGGGATCCCGGTCTCTTTGGCTGCCTGGGCACTCAGTGGCGAGGACGGACCGGCAGGATGGCGAATCTCCGGCAAGAGAGTTAAAGCATCCTCGATACCTAGATCTTTGGCTAGCTGCTTGTCAAAACCATCACCAGTGAAGATATTGAAAAAGGATCGGGAGGCTTCCGTATAGTCGGTTAGTCGTTCCCCGGTTAGTTTGAAACGGATCCAGTCCTTACAGTTCAGGTGGGTGGCGGCTTCCGCAATTACTTCTGGCTCGGTTTCCCGCAGTTCATCGTAGAGAACCGGGAATAGCCCCCCAAATACGGTGGTCCCGGTTACCTCTAGGATTTTTTGGGCTTTGCCGTCTGCTTTCCATTTTTCAACCCGGTCAACTGCGCGACCATCCAGCCAGTTAGCTGCCGGCCGTACCGGGTTTCCTTCCTTATCGATTAACCAAATACCGTCACCTTGACCAGTTAGGCCTATGGCCACCACTTTGTCGCCCTTAGTTAGCTGGGCGACTTCACGTAAACAGGTAGCCACGGCATTCCAAATTTGGTTCATATCCTGTTCGGCTTGGCCGTTTGCACCATATTGTACCGGCACCGACTCGTGGTGAAGAGCCTTGATTTTACCGGTAAGGTCAAAGGCTACCGCTTTAACCGCGGTAGTACCTCCATCAACACCAATAACAATTTCCGACATAGAAATCTCCTTTGTTTTCTGCAGTTTGTTGCGCCCCATTGCTCTCAACTATGATAAAATTTATCATGTTTTCATATAATTTTGCAAACAATGTGAAAATATTTTTGTTAACGATCGCCGTAAAAATCTTTAAAATAGCTTAAGTCGAGGTTTTCGCGGGTTTAGGAAGTGAGAAAAAATGTCCCCAGCTGAAAAACTTAAACCGAATCAGCGCCGTCAAAAGTTACTGGAAATAGTCACTGACCAGGGAACAATCAACATTACAGATGCCGCCAAGGAGCTAGCGGTTTCGCCCGTAACCGTCTATCGCGATGTACAAGCTTTAGAAGAAATGCGTACTGTGCTACGTACCAATGGCCAATTACGCCCCTACCCTACCTCGACCTCGGAAATGCCCCCGGAACTGCGATCGGCGCAATCAGTGAGCGAAAAGGAGGCTATTTGTCGTGAGGCCTCGAAACTAATAAAACCCGGAGATGCGGTACTCCTAGATGATTCCTCTACTGCCCTACCAATAGTAGAAATGCTAGATCAGGTGGTGCCTCTGGCAATTATCAGTAACTCTTTAACCGTATTTGAGAAAGTCAAGGAGCTGGAGGGGGTGCAAGAAATCCTTATCGGCGGCAGATACGTTAACTGGGCTAATGCTTTTTACGGTTCCCTGGCAACCGATATATTGAAACACCTGAAAGCAGATATCTGTTTTACTTCTGACGCCGCTATCAGTGTGCGCGCCACCTATAACCCCATCGATTATGTTGTCGATTTCAAACGGGCAATGTTTGCGGCAGCAAAGATAAAAGTTTTGCTTGCGGACCATCAAAAATTTTCCCGCAGCGCTTTTCAAGTCACCACCGAGCTAGACGAATTTGACTACATTGTTGTCGACCAGAAAGTAACCCCCAAGCAACGAGCTGAGCTAGCGGAAAGCGGAGCTAAAGTATTGCTTGCAGAGGATTAATTTTTCCACAAACAGAAAGATAACCTCCACCTCCGCGCAAGCTGCCGGCCGCACCGTAGTGGAATGCGGCACCAGTTGCGATGAGGCCGCGCTGCGGCAATTGATCAAGGACGCCGGCACCACCCCCACCCGGATTGTGATAAGCGGGATGCTCGACACCCTGATCACCTCTACGGTAGTTATCCCCAAGGGCGCCGATATTGAACTCGTAAACGGGATCGCTCCTTGGGGAGCAGACTCCTCTGCCGGTGGTCTGGTACGCGAGGACGGTTTCACCGGAGTCATGGTACAAATCAAAAAGGACGCTTCCTTAACCTTGGGAAATAACGAGAAAGGCGGAAAATTCTATTTCGACAGCCGCGGCAAATATAGCGATATCCGAGGGTGCCCAATTTGTTATGAATGACGGCGAAGTCAGTTACGGCGAAACCGAATATAAACATGGAGCCTACGGCGAAGTAGGTGGGATTGGCGTTTACCAAGGCGGCTCGGTAACCATTAACGGCGGAAAAATCCATAACAATGATGCCTACTTCTCCGGAGGAGGCGCACTGGCATTCGGCAATACGGTAATCACCATGAACGGCGGCCTGATCAATTCCAACTACACCACTGGCAATGGGGGTGGGATCGGCACCCTCGACCTGTATGCTTGGGGAGCAGACCGCACCTATAAGGAGATTCCCGGAACCGGAAAACAATCGGGAATGACTAAACAAGAATGGGGTAAGCTCTCCCCCGGCGCCTTTATTTTCAATGGTGGCACCATTTCTAATAATGAAGCTTTCCGTACCGGTGGCGGAGTGAACGTAGTTTCCAACCAGGTAGAAATCAATAAAGGCCAGATTCTCAACAATACCTCCCATGATCAAGGCGGCGGCATTTACGTCGCCTCGATATCTTTCAATTTGCATTTGCATGACGTAGTGGTGACCAAGAATAAAGCAACCTACCAAAACGGTATCGAGTCGATGGGTGGCGGTATCTGGTCCTGCCCCACCGGGTCAGTAGAGCTGCGCATGCACAACGGTGGCGCTCTTTTCGATAATACGGCCGATAATTTCGGTAACGACCTGGCCCATACCAATCTCGGCTCAACGGGAGCGGCTCCCATCTGAGTATCGGACTATATGCTCGGGGGCGGACGCGTAAATTATTACTTTGATAATCGCGACCACCGTTTCGACCCAGCGTCCTTGAACAAGCCGGAAAAAGAGCGTCCGAAACCGATGCCCTTGAAATACACGAGTATTAACGATCAAGGATTCCAAGCTGTCACCTCAGAGCAAGCTAAAGCAAACGCTTCCTCCGCAGGCAAATTACTTGTCCAAGGCAATGCCGCTCCACGCGGAGGTGGAATCGGCACTAATGGGGGCGTCTTACTAAGACCGGAAGTACCGCCGGCTGGTTATCCCTATTAGCAACTTTCCTAGTTGGGAGCGGCCTGGCAGTTAGACGCCGTCAACAAGGATAGTCAGAACAGATAACGACATAACTATTTGGGAGGGATCATGTATTTTCGTGATCCCTCCCAAATTATGCGCTTCCAGTTTACCTAAGTAGCGAGATTCCTATTTCCCGACCTAAAAACAAGTGTGCTCCCGCCAATCTTTACTGATCACCGGCAAGTAAGTGCTAAATGGCGCATTTTGTGACAGGCTAGATGTATGGAAATTTGGCCAGGGAAACCGTATCCACTCGGTGCAACCTATGACGGAGCTGGGGTAAACTTTGCGGTATTTAGCGAGGTAGCAACCAAAGTTTATCTTTGTTTAATCGCAGAGGATGGCAGCGAAGAACGCATAGAAATGCGCGAAGTAGACCACCACGTGTGGCATTGCTATATTCCGGGACTGCGTGATGAGCAGCGTTATGGTTTTCGAGTAGAAGGCCCCTACGATCCAGAACAAGGACACCGCTGCGATATCAATAAGTTCCTCCTCGACCCTTACGCAAAAGCCACCGATGGCACCGTGGGAGCTAAACAGTCGCTATATTCCTATGACTGGAACGATCCCAGCCAAGCTAACCATGACGACTCCCTTCCTGATATGGCGGTTTCGGTGGTAACTACGCCCTATTTTGATTGGGGAAATGACCGCCCACCCGGACACGACCTACATAAACTCGTCATTTACGAGGCGCACGTAAAAGGCTTCACCAAGCTTAATGAACAGATTCCGGAAAAAGAACGCGGCACCTATGCGGGGATCGCCAACCCGGTGACTATCGAATATCTGAAAAATTTAGGGGTAAACGCCCTCGAACTGATGCCCGTACACCAGTTCGTTAATGACTCCACCTTGCAAGAACGTGGCCTATCAAACTATTGGGGATATAACACCATCGGGTTTTTTGCTCCCCACGCCCAGTACCGCTCTCAAGACGCAGTTGATGGGCAAGTCCAAGAGTTCAAGCAAATGGTGAAAAACCTCCACCAGGCGGGGATCGAAGTAATCCTGGACGTGGTCTATAACCACACCGCCGAAGGCAACCATATGGGGCCCACCTTGTCTTTCAAGGGGCTAGATAACGCCTCCTACTATCGCCTGGTAGAGGACGATAAAGAACACTATTTCGACACCACCGGAACCGGAAACTCGCTACTGATGCGTTCGCCAGCAGTGCTGCAACTGATTATGGATTCCCTGCGCTACTGGGCAATCGAGATGCACGTAGATGGTTTCCGTTTCGACCTGGCCTCTACCCTGGCGCGCGAACTGCACGATGTGGACAAACTCTCGGCATTTTTCGATATTATCCATCAAGATCCGGTGCTTTCCCAGCTAAAACTAATCGCCGAACCTTGGGACGTAGGAGATGGCGGCTACCAGGTAGGCGGCTTCCCCTCTATGTGGAGCGAATGGAACGGAAAATACCGCGACACGGTTCGCGACTTTTGGCGCGGCAACTACGCCACGCTACCCGAGTTCGCCTCCCGCTTCTGTGGCAGCGCCGATTTATATGAACAAAGTGGACGCCGCCCGAATGCGTCTATCAACTTTGTAACCGCCCACGACGGCTTCACTATGCACGACCTGGTTTCCTATAACGAGAAACATAACGAGGCTAACGGCGAGGGCGGAGGCGACGGGGAATCCCATAACCGTTCCTGGAACTGCGGAGTGGAAGGCCCCACCGATGACCCGCAAATACATAAACTGCGGGCACGTCAACACCGGAACTTCCTAACTACCCTATTCCTCTCCCAAGGGGTACCGATGCTGCTCATGGGAGACGAAGTAGCCCGCACCCAAAAAGGAAACAACAACACCTACTGTCAAGATAATGAACTCTCTTGGATGGATTGGTCCTTCGAGGACGCGGAAGAAGATGACTACCGACTCAAACTCCTAGAGTTCACCAAACACCTGATTAAGTTCCGAAATGATCATCCGGTATTCCATCGCCGCCGTTTCTTTGCCGGGGCTCCCTCACGTGGCGGGCAATCCGATCTCGGCGAGATCAACTGGTTTGCTCCCAATGGGCAAAAGATGACCGAAGAAGCCTGGAACAATGAAGAAGCGCGCTCCCTGATGATTTTCTTAAATGGTGAGGCCATTCGGGAGCCCGACGCGCGCGGTAAACGGATTATTGACGATTCTTTCTTATTGCTTTTCAATGCCGACCCGGAGCCCTGCACTTTCCAGATACCGGAAGGGCACGGTTCCGGCTGGAAAATCGCGATCTCCACTATGGAAGACGTTCCCGGTAAAGATGCCGAAGAAGAAATCGAATACGGAACTAATGACTGCCTCGAGCTGCTAGACCGCTCAGTAGTGGTATTGATCCGCGAAATAGCGGAGGAATAAGGAGAACCAAGATGACCAGTCAGCATCCCCATCTGCCCACAAAGGGGAAACACACCCCTACCAGCACTTACCGTTTGCAACTGAGTAAAGATTTTACTTTCAAAGATGCGCGCGAGCACTTGGGATACTGGCGAAACCTGGGAATCACGGATCTATTCCTCTCCCCTATTTTGCAAGCGGTTCCCGGCTCCATGCACGGCTACGACGTAGTTGACCATAAACATATTTCCAAAGAACTGGGCGGGCGCGCCCAGTTTGAAGAACTGGCCGATGCCGCCCACCAGGAAGGATTGGGACTGGTAGTCGACCTGGTACCCAACCATATGGCGGTACCGACTCCGGTATGGATTAACCGTCCGATGTGGTCGGTGCTGAAGAGGGGGAAAGAATCCCCCTATGCGCACTGGTTCGACATCGACATTGATCAACCGATTCTGATGCCGATCCTGGGAAAACGGATCGGGCAAGTATTAGCTGACCAAGAGCTCAAGCTAGAGCAAATGGTAATTCCTACCGAACCTGAACGCGGCGAGCAGTGGATTTTGCGCTACTATGACCACTACTTCCCGGTGACGGAGGGCACTGAATCTCTACCATTAGAAGTACTGGTAGAACGGCAACACTACCGCTTAGCGCATTGGAAAGTAGCTGATGAAGAGCTTAACTATCGTAGATTCTTCGACGTCGACACCCTAGCGGCACTGCGGGTAGAAGAACGCGACGTATTTGACTCTACCCACGCCTTACTCCTGGAACTGTTCAACGCCGGCTATATCGATGCTTTCCGGGTTGATCACCCCGACGGATTAGCCGACCCGGCCGGCTATTTCCACTGGCTATCTGAGGCCACCGGGGGCGCTTGGATCGCGGCAGAAAAGATTCTCGAGGACGCTGAACGCTTACCTAGTGACTGGCCTATTGCCGGCACTACCGGTTACGACACTTCTTGGCGGCTAACCGCCCTACAGGTCGACCCTCGCGCATCTTTGCCGCTGGGAACCCTAATGCAGACTTTGACGGGAGATTCGCCCTCGTCCTATCCGCAAATGCAACGCGAAGCCAAAGCCCAGATTATTGATACCTCCCTGGCAGCGGAAGTACGCCGTATTGGGCAGCTAATATGGAAAATCTGTCAAAATGATTTCCGTTTGCGGGATTACACCTTCCGCTCCCTGGTTGATTGTTTGCGGGAACTGATTATTGAAATGCCTTGCTACCGCGCCTATGTGACGGTAGGCAATCCTGCCCCCGCACTCTCAAGAGAAATCGTACAGGCAGCAGCGGGGCGAGCACTACGCTATCTAAATCCCGAACATGCTGACACCATGGCGGTGGTAATTGCCCTGGTACTTGGGGATGAAACTGGTTCTGCTGCCCTGAAAGTAAGCGACCCGGATCGGCAAGAATTCTTGGTACGTTTTCAACAGGTCTGCGGAGCAGTCATGGCTAAGGGAGTCGAAGACACCACCTTCTACCGCTGGACTCACCTGCTGTGTCTAAATGAAGTGGGGTCTAACCCGCAAGCTTTCGGGATTTCTTCCGATAATCTTCATTTATTTGCTCGCGATATTCAAACTAACTGGCCAGCCACCATGACCACTAACTCTACGCACGACACCAAACGTTGCGAGGACGTGCGGATGCGCCTGGCCATTATCAGCCAATACCCAACTCTTTGGGCACAAATTGTTTCCGACCTGCGAGATGCCACTCAACCTTACCGCCCCAATGATCTGGATGGCCGCAGCGAAAACATGCTGTGGCAAACCCTCATCGGCACTTGGGATGATAAAGGGCCGATCTCTTCGGAGCGGCTGCGCCAATATTTAGTAAAAGCAATTAGGGAACAAAAAACCTGGACTACCTGGACTGCCCCGGATGAGACCCGCGAAAAGGAGCTCCTTGATTATGCTGACCAGATAATTTGCGACCCCCAGGTAGCCGAAATCGTTTCTCGTTGGCACCGCGAAACCGGGCAAGCTATCCGCTACACCATCGTAGCCAATAAGGCTTTGCAACTAACCATGCCGGGAGTAGCCGACGTTTATCAAGGCTCAGAAATCACCCAAACGTCATTGGTGGATCCCGATAATCGCCGTCCGGTCGATTTCAATGCCCCGGCGCAAAGACTTTCTCATCTAGATCACGAAGGATTAGATCATACGGCAGAGCCAACCCTAGATGACTTGAAGCTCAACCTTACGGCGTCAATTTTGCGGCTACGCCGGCGCCGGCAAGAGTGTTTCGTTTCTGCTACCGCCTCCTATGAGGCACTCGCCCTCTCTACCGGTTACGCAGTAGCTTTTGCGCGGGGAACCGAAGAAGCGGGCCCCCAAGTTGTCACTCTTGCCCGTCGTCTTTCCGGGGTGCTCTCCCGATATCAGGGAGATTTCCGACCCGAGCATACCGTGGTGCTCCCGGAAGGATCCTGGAAAGATATTTGTTCGAATGAAGTTTTCCCCGGAGGAATGCAAAGCTTGGAAGAGCTGCTATTTAAGCGGGGAGCGCGGATACTGGAGCGGGTGGAATAGATGGATTTAAACCCTTCGGATCTAGATTTTGAAGGCTTGCCTCCCTGGGAACTGAAAGCCGGATGCGGACGAGTACCGTTGTGGGCACCGGATAAGAAACAGGTAAACCTGCTGGTAGGATCACCAGAGAAGCCGCGAAAGACCGCGATGGTGCAATATGGTTCCTGGTGGCTCGCTCCGCGTCCGCTACCCAACGGGACTACCTACGCCTTTGAAATAGACGGAAATGGCCCGTTCCCTGATCCTCGGGCACGCACCTATGTTCCCGGCAGTGAACTTTGGGTGAAGACTGCCGATATTTCCGCTATTAAGCACACCTCTAGCTGGCAACCCGATGGAAAACTTATAGGTAAGGTCTGGTACGAGCTACATATCGGAACTTTCACCGCCCAAGGAACCCTGCGAGCAGCCATAGAAAAACTCCCCTATCTCGCAGATTTGGGAGTCGAGGTCATCGAACTGATGCCAATAGCGGTTTTCCCAGGCCAGCGCGGTTGGGGTTATGACGGAGTTGGCCTTTACGCCCTCTTCAATCCCTACGGCACCCCGGAAGATCTGGTGGCTTTTATCGATGAGGCACACAACCTGGGAATCGCAGTTGCCCAAGACCTGGTATTGAATCATTTGGGTTCTTCCGGAAACTATTTAAGTCAGTTTGCTCCTTATTTTTCTAGCCGCCATGTAACACCCTGGGGCGATGGCTATAACCTAGATGGTTCCGATTCCGGCCCGGTGAGGGATTTCTTAATTGGGGCAGCGCTAGCTTTACTGGCTGACTACGGCTTTGATGGCCTGCGCCTAGATGCAGTCCATGAAATCCAAGATGATTCTGAGCTGCATCTTTTAGCGGAGCTTTCCCAAGAAGTTCACGACCTTTCGGAAGAGTTAGGCAGGCCGCTTACTTTGGTGGCCGAATCTGACCTGAACGATGCCCGCATGGTCACCGCGGTTGATGAGGGCGGATACGGTATGGATGGCCAATGGGATGACGATATCCACCACGGCATTCATGTAGCTTTTACCGGCGAAACCCAAGGCTACTACGAAGATTTCGCCGATCCCGCGGCGCTAAGCAAGATTTATTCGCAGGTCTTTTACCATAACGGCACTTACTCTAGTTTCCGCGGCAAGAACTGGGGGGCTCCAGTGCCGGCAGATATGGAACGAAACCGTTTCTTTGGGTTTGCTTCCAACCACGACCAGGTGGGTAACCGCGCTTTAGGGGATCGACCTAGCGAGAAACTTTCTCCCGGACTCTTAGCTGGTCAAGCGGCTTTAATTTTAGCCTCTCCGTTTACGCCGATGCTTTTCCAAGGGGAAGAATGGGGTAGCCGTTCTCGTTTCCAATTCTTCACCGACTATGCAGATGAGGGAATTGGCAAAGCCGTAGATGAGGGTAGAAAACGAGAGTTCGCCTCCCATGATTGGGAGAAAATTTATGATGGCGAAGTGGAAGTTCCCTCCCCACAAGCTCTTTCTACTTTCCTTAACTCCAAGCTGCTCTGGCAGGAGCTTTCTGAGGTCGAGCATAAAAAGATGCTCGCCTGGTATCGACACTTGATCGCGCTGCGTCGCGAGGGCGTGTTTGCTGATTTTATTTCTTTGGAGCGCCAGAACAGGCTACTGGTATTAAAGACAGAGCATGCTCAGGTAATAGTGAATTTACATCGCAAGCCCGTTAACATCAGCGAGATAGTCGCGCAGCTGCCGTCAGGTAACTATTTATCGTTCACTAACGGAAAATTGGAGAATCCACCCGCGAAAATCCTAGGTGAAGACACCCTGCTAGTAGTTGCTTAGCGCACTGCTAGTCCCTAGCGCTTGAGGCTCTCCTGGGTTCCTTATTACTGCGGCCGGCAGTGGCATACGGGGCTAGGGCTGGGTTAAGGCAGCAGTATCGAGGGAGCGGGTTTCCCCTTCCCGGAACTTAGCTACCGGGTAGTTGCGATGGTACTTGCGCCAGTGGTTTTCCCGGGCAATCATCACGTAGGCAAAGCGCTTCAGGCCACGTATACTAAAACCGAAATCCGCCGGGTAGAACAAAGGATCATGATTTTTCTTTAGGCGGTAAAGAGCCTTAATTTTCTTACCCATCTGTTTATCTACATACCGCAGCACTAAACGTTTCGGCAGAATCGAATAGTAGACCCGCTTTCCTAAACGTTGTGGGGAAACCGCTTTCCCCTCCACGACGTCCTCGACAAAGAACCGCATGGGATTCATTCCGGCAGCGGTGTTGTAGTAAGAGTTCCGTCCGATGCGGGGATTAACTTCGAAGCAATAGGCAATTCCGGTACGGGAATCTACTTTAAAATCAAAGTTGGCGAAGCCGTGCCAGCCCACTCCCTTTAGGAAGCTACTTACCTGCTCATATAGGCGCGGGTAGGGCTCGGTAATCATCGCCACCGGGTTCCCGAGGGCAGTGGGAGAGTGATCCTCTAGCAAAACCTGTGCTGATCCCAGCATAGTTACCCGGGCATTTCGATCAACGTAGGCGGTCACCGAGAGATTAAAACTATCGTTGCCCTCTACTCGAGGTTGCAGCACGAAACGGCGGGCATGCGGATTTTCATGAGTGTGCTGATAAAGATCAGCTAGCAAGTTTTGAGCTTCCTGTTTATTGGAAACCGTATAAACCTTGGCTTTGCCCGGCCATTTAAGGCGTTCATAACCGGCACTAGTAGCTGGTTTAATAATCCAAGGAAAAGGCTCGCCTACTTGCTCAAGTTTGGCTAACTCGCCGTCTAGAGAACCGGAAAAATCAATTTCCAAAGTTTTGGGAACATTCAAGCCATGTTCGGAAGCGAGACGTGGAAACTTCACTTTATCGGAAGTATCTTCGATAACTTTTAGAGAGGGAAAGGCAAACGCATAATATTTTCGCAGCTCTTCCTCGCGCCGCATAATATCGCGCACATTGGAATCCATATTGGCGATCAACAGTAAAGTTTTACCGGGAAATTCTTGTTGCAGCTGCGGACCGAGAGCAATCAAGCCTTCAATAAGCGGCATTTCCGAGTCCGGATTAGGTAGCGTCTGGGGATCAACTAGACGAGTATCAATAATGCTAGAGGCCATAATTGGTCCCAGAACTTGCAGGGTAAGCAGAGTCGGTTTTACCTTCCACTTCTCGTGAAAAGAACGTGCTAAAGCGTATGCCCCGATATCTGTGCCGGGAATAACCGGTTGAAACGCTATATCCTGATGTTCTTCCACAGTGCCTCCCTAAAATTTGCGCCACTTAATGCTATCAAATCTTGCCCGCTGAACCCGGAAGGCAGCGAACTACCGCTAAGGTTGAGCGCCCCTTTTCCACTGGCGATTCCGGTTCAAAAAATACCGTGCTCTAAGCAGGGAAAATCGGTATGTTTACAGCTAGGTCAGCTGATTATCGGCGTGGCAGCGACTTTAGTGCAGGTTTCCTGCCTACGCTGAAATGGTGAATCAAAAGACGCCTGCAGAGTTTACCGATGCTCTGCTCACCTTGCGTGATGCCGCCTATGATTCTCACGTTACGGTCAGTGAGATTGCGGCGCCACAAGGAATTGCGCCTTTCGCGGCCGCTATCCGCATGGATTGCGAAGCCTTAGAGACCAACCCCCACAGTGGCGGTTCCGGAAGGCTAGTGATTCTCTATGATCCCCAGGAACAACCGGGATGGCAAGGACGTTTTCGCCTAGTAACGATGCTAGGTGCCCACGTGGATGTAGACCTAGTTACCGAACCGCTAGCTGACCAGGTTTGCTGGTCCTGGCTTACCGATTTCTTAACCCAGGCAGAAGCTAGTTTTTTCCAGGCCGCCGGATCGGTTACCCGTTCCCATTCCGCCAGTTTTGGGGAGCTAGAAAAACGCTCTGAATCCGCAGAAATGGAGCTGCGCGCCTCCTGGACGCCTCTCGGAAATGACTTGGCACCCCACGCGGGGGCCATCTCGCGGCTTTTGGCGATGATGTCGGGATATTCGGTGGAAGTTAGCGCGGGAATATCCCGCCTGGGACAGGTAAAGCTGGTATGAGCGAAACCCTTTACCGTCCCCGTCTTGGATCGGTTCCCCTGACCGATGACCGGCTGCAATACCGGAAACACCTGCGCGAATATAGTAATCCCGGCCAGTACGTGGCTTTTGATACTGAGCGCGCCAGCGGAATCCGTTACCTAGACAAGGCCTATTTAATCCAGGCAAAAGGTCAGTCCGCTCCCCTGGTTCTACTTGATCCCCTGGTACTTGATGACCTATCGGATTTCAGTGAGGCCTGTAAAAACAGTACCTGGGTGTTGCACGCTGCCAAAGAAGATTTAGAGTGTATGGAGTGGGCAGGGCTGCAGGCTCCCCGGTTATTTGATACCCAAATAGCGGCGAAATTATTGGGATATGAACACGTGGGACTGGGGGCAGTTACCGAGGAAGTATTAGGGGTAAAACTAGCTAAGAACCATACTCGGGAAAACTGGTCATTACGTCCTCTCAAGCAATCATGGCTGGACTATGCTGCCCTGGATGTGGAATACCTGGTCGAGCTGGCACTAGCCTTAAAAGAGCGCTTGGAGGCAGCGGGTCGTCTGGCTTGGGCAGAACAAGAATTTTCCTATACTTTGGCTCACTATCGTCGTCAGACTCACCCCGAACCTTGGCGGCAGGTGAAAGGCGCTGGCAAAGCCCGCTCTCCGCGCCAACTGGGGTTGTTGCGGGAGCTTTATAGCCAACGCGATGAAATCGCCCGTGAGCGGGACGTGGCGCCCCATCGGGTGCTACCTAACCGCGACCTGGTGGACTTAGTTTTACAGACTCCTCGTTCCTACCAAGAGTTATCACGACGTCCCTTTATGAAGCGGCGGCAACTACGCCGATATGCCCGGCGCTGGTGGCAGGCAATAAAAAAGGTACGCGATCTGGGAAAAGACCAATTACCGGGGAGAGAACCCCCGCGGAAACTTCATGAAATATCTTCGCTAGCAACTTGGGACAAAATCGATCCGGCGCGTGCTGAGCTTTACCGCCTACTGAAAGAGCACGTATCCACCTGGGCACAGGAAAAACAGATATGGGCAGAGTTGGCACTTTCCCCTAGCGCTATCCGCCGGGTAGCGGCCTATTGGGAACCCGGCAAGGATCTGCAAAACTTGCTGAAAACTGCAGAGGCGCGGGACTGGCAGCTAGCACATTTTCAACCTCGTTTCGAGCAGCTATGCTCTGCTTGGACAAAACGATAGCTTTTAGAGTGGTTGCCTACAAATAAATAATTCACCCAATCAAATATAAAGGCAGGGTACAAAAACCAAACTCGGTTTCTGTACCCTGCCTGTTTAATGTGGTTGTGGTGGTTTCTTACTCTCCCGCGCTCGTTGGGGCGTAGTACCATCAGCGTTGCCTAGCTTAGC
>OKIM01000243.1_pt1 | contig 14938 bp, 11 predicted proteins | sample 1612191 | NCBI WGS metagenome assembly OKIM01 (sample SAMN04436781, study PRJEB24849) | human gut metagenome | biome: human gut; feature: NICU; material: stool | host: Homo sapiens | place: USA: Saint Louis, MO | collected 2011-03-31 | reverse complement strand
GGTGGGAGGGGCGCTCGGTCCTATCCTGACCCGCCGCGCGAAAGAATATCGCTTAACTTTGGGTTTTGCGTGTTTGCTAGCGGGGGTGGCGATCGTTACTCTCAGCGAGCAGGTTCTGTCCTGGCATTAGAATTATCGCCAAAACTCGCGGGCTGAAGTCTCATTTGCCTTTGGGGCTAGTGTTGACCGCACCTAAAAAATTAAGGTCTTGATGTTCCTGAAAATAATGATGCAAAACTTGAACCTGTTTACCGTACAAAAAACTTGCTGGCGCCAGAAAATGTTTCTGGCGCCAGCAAAATCTAGAAAAACTGTTGGTTTAAGCGGGAGCTACTGGTTCTTCAAAGCCGCGAGACGAGCCTCAATCTCTGCCGCTGAACCAGACTTTTCCAGTTCTGCAAACTGATTCTCTAGGGACTCAGAAGCCAGCTCTGCGCGTCCGGCTGCCAGGGCTTCCTGTTTGCGGATTTTTTCCTCGAAACGGTTAAGTTCACTGGTGGGATCGGCCAAGTTAAACTTTTGCGCAGTTTCTTGTACTCGGTTTTGAGCTTCCGCGGTCTTTTGCCGCGCCACCAGTTGATCACGTTTGTTCTTCAGATCCTCTAGTTTGGTTTTCATCCCGGACAGCCCCTGCTTGAGCTGTTCCGCCATTTCCTTTTGGGAAACCAGCAGCGGTTCTTGCGACTTCACTTGCTGTTCAAAATCAATCTGTTTACCTAGCGCCAGGCGAGCCAGATTATCGAGGCGTTCGGCCTCGGCCGCATCCCCGCTCTGGCGTGCTTCTTCCGCCTTGGTTGATGCCAAAGCAGCCTTTTCACCCCATTGCGTTGCTGCGGCACGGTCTTCCTCTAGATCTTTTTCTGCCAGCCGCAGGTTTCCCACCGTCTGGGCAACTGCGCTTTCAGCTTCATGAATCGAGTTGGTATAGTCGCGAATCATCTGATCAAGCATTTTTTCCGGATCTTCTGCCCGATCTAGCAGCGCATTAATATTGGCTTTCGCCATATTGGTAATCCGCCCCAAAATCGTTTGTTTCTCTGCCATGGTGCCTCCTACTACTGGTTGGTCCTGTCTAACTAGCAATTTTACTGGAAATATTGGAGTTTGGCTGGTTAAAATTTTCCTCCAAAGCCACCGCCGGAGTTACCTCCGCCGAAACTGCCCCCAAAACCTGAGCCGCTACCGCCACCAAAGCCGCCACCGGACCAATCAGAATTGCCGCTGCCTGCGCCCCAGCCGTATCCGCCTGCCGCACCCCGGCCACTATTCAAGATCCCGCCCAGAATCATCCCGGTGAGAAAATCACTACCGCCGCCTCCGGGCTGGCCTCCCCAATCGTTGCGGCGCTGCTGGTAGTCCAAACTTGCGCTCTCCCGAGCTTTATCGGCAGCTTCTCCCGCCAATTCCGCTAGCTTTATCCCGGTATCTCCCCGAGAATCCTGTGCCTGCTGGTAGAGGGATTCGGCGCGCGCTAGATACTGGCGAGCATCCAAACCTACCGCTCCCCGGTGGCTAGAAACGTAGCTATTTGCACTAGCGATCCGGGCTTGCGCACTATCTAAAGCCGTCTGTAATCTCGCCGCGCCCTTCTGTTTTTGCTCACTGTCTTGCCGGTAGGGCGCCAGCGCTTGATCCAAATCGGCTTCCGCCTGAGCAATCGCGGATAGCGCCGCCAAGGGATCTGCCTGCCCGTCTCGAGCCTGCAGACAGTTATCAATTCCGGCCTGCGCTTTACTGCAAAGCGTCTGAAAGATCGACTTATCCTGTAAGTTAAGTCGTTTTACGTCGTCTAGGTCAGCAGAAATCGAAGTCACCGCCGCCAGCAGCGACTGCTTTAAGTTCGCCAATTGCCCCTCGGCCTCGGACACTTCCTTGATCAAGGCGCGAGCCTGGGCAATAGCTCGCTCCGCGGTTTGTACCTGTACTTTTAAGGCGGGCGAACTCGGCTCGCTTTGTAGGGGCTCCAAAGTTTCCCGCGCGGCTCCCAATAGGTTTCTGATCTGCTCAGGAGCCTCCTCCAGCGAAGTTAATGTCGCCTGGGGGTAGGTCTTATGTAGCGCTGCTACGATACCAGGGAGCTGCTCTGCCTGGGTTTCTAACTCGGAAATTAGTGACAGTTGATTCTTTATCCGGCTAGGTAAAGAAGCTAAAGATTCTCGCAGCCTAGCCAATTTCTCTGTCTGCTGCGATAGCAACTCTAGGCAGCGTTGAGCCTGCTTTAAGGCCTCTTGCGCCTGCTGGGTTCTTTCAATACCGGCTAGGGAATCCAAGCTCGCTAACTTCTCCATAGCGCTATCTCGCGCCTGGGTAGCCTGCGCTAGCACCTGGGCATATTCTTCAGTTTGCGTTGCTCCTAGCTGCATCTTGGCGAACTCTAGTTCTTCTTTTGCCCCTCGGATGGCGTCATCGGCGGCCAGTACCGCTCCGCCTGCTTGCTCGACAATCTGTTTATCTGCGGCGGCCTGCCGGGTTCTTATTTGGGTGCGGGTCTTTGACTGCCTAAGGATAAAAGCAATGATACCGATACCGATCCCCGCTACCACCAGGATTAACGCTAGCGGTCGCAACCAATTACCCGTCCTCGCGGATTCTTCCTCACTTACGGCGCCGCCCATATCAGAGGAGGAAGCGGTAGCGCTAGCAGCAAAAACCTTAATCGCTTGATCCCATTTCCCCTGGGAGAGTAAAGGCTCAATTCCTTGAACTATGCGATTTTGCCTGCTATCGCTAATGCGGACGTCAGCTGTAGGACAAATGTAGTAAGCACGTTCCTTGACCGCGATGGCTAGCAGCACGCTTTGGCTACTGCCCGCGCCTTGATCCCGGGACTTAACGCACCATTGCTGCGCGTCTAACGGCGCAAAGCTTTCAGTGAGAGCCGCATAAATCTGATAGTCGGCGCGGGAGGCTTCGCTAAGCGCTTGTGCTACCTGCCCAGAGTTTTCCAGATATCCACTCGGATCCGACAAATGCTTATCGAAAGTATTGGCAGGTGGGGTCGCGAGGGCGGGGCTGGCTAGCGCGACTGCCACGAGCATACCCGTAAGCAGCATCCAGAAGGCGGCGAATAAACGTTGCCGGAATCGAGCTAAGCACATACCTAGATCTTATCGGCAAGCGGGCGCGCAAGCGCGCCCCAGTGCAAAAGTTGGGCTCTTAGAAGAGGCCTTGTTAGAAGAGGCCTTGCCGGGCTGGGCTCTGCTAACTACGCTTCGCTACATCGTTTTCGGCCAGTCGCAAAGCCTGCTCAGTTTGTTGCTGCGCGCGTTGCAAGAGGCGCAAGGCTTCCTGCGGATCGTGGCTTCCCGGCTGATCAAGACGGGTCAAAGTGCGATTTGCTAGGTCAAGCATGGTGCGGGCAGCCACTCCCACTTTCGCGGTATGCACCCCGATATAGTCATCGACCGCTGCCATCAAAATCGCGACCTGCTCACTAAGCGGCTCAACCTTTTCCGCAAAGGTCAAAGCTGCCTCAACTTTGGCGGCTGCTCGCAGGGCAGCCTCTTCCGCATGTGCTTGGCGCACGATCTTTTGCGCCTGCAACAAGAGATTCTCAGTGCGTACAGTAGCTTTGAGAACCTCGTTTTCTTGTCCGGCGCGATCCATAGTCTTGGCGTCCTCGATCAGGTTCTGAGCCCGAGAAAGCAGTTTATGGGCTCCCATGACATCTCCGCCAATACGAGTGGCCTTTTGAGGGTCAACATTTTGGATACGCTCCACAATCAGGCGGCATCTGACCAGTTCTTCCCGGCAGGAAACGATTTCCCGCTCGAACCCAGCAAGGATCTCATTCAACGGGGTTTGCTGGTGATACAGATTCGTAAAGTGGGTGATCTGGTCACGTAATTCCCGCAGAGGTCCGGGCAGGTTTCCGGCTACAATCTGCTGATCAATCGGGCGGGACTGTAACTGGGCGGTAGCAAACTCCGCAAACGCAGCCCGGACGCTATCTTGAGCGCGAACCAGCGCCAAAGCAAAAGGCTGAGTTACGGTTTTGCCTACCCGCTGTTGCGCTAGCGCCAGTTTGCTGGCTCCCTTACGAGTCCAAGAATCTGCCTGGCGCAATACTTTCGTAAAGTCGGGTTGCGGGTGCGCTTCTTCCCGGTGGGAAGATTCTGGCGCTGCCACCGGGGTCGTTTCCGGTTGTGGCTTTGCGGGAACGGGTTGCGCTGGCATCTGCGGGGCAGCGGATTCCCGGGAGAAAGGCTGTGAGGGCACAGGCGAGGTCGTAGCTAGAGAAGCAGGAGCCTGTGGCTTTTCTGGCACCGGGGCTGGCTGCCAGGACGAGGAGCGGGTTTGGGATACTTGCCCCGGCGAAGAGGACGGAGCCGGTCGGTTCCTCGCTGCCGATACCTCTCCCGATACTTGCGGGATTGCCTGTGGAGATACTGGTGGCAAAGAGCGTGCATTCAGCTTGTCAATCGCAGGTGCCATTTGCGGGAGCGTAGGCATCGCTCCGGGTCTGTGTTGTTCTGCCTGGTAGGAGGCATTATCCGGTACCTGGGGGGCAGCCTCCTGGCCGGCAGGGGAAGTGCTCGCCGGCGGGTAAGCCACGCTCGGGGCGGCCTGTTGAGGTACCGCCGGGCGGATAGCATCCGGTTTCTGGGCTTGTTCTTCCCGGAAACGATCAGCTGCCTGGGCACGGGCTTTCGCCCGGGCGATCTCATCGCGACGCTCCTGGCCATAATCCCTAATTTGCGAGGCAGAAGTAACCTGGGTGTCATCGTCATTGGCCTGTGGAGGCAAATAGGTAGTTTCGCCCGGACGCAGCACTGAACTATGCCGCTGCGGCGTCGCGGGATTCGCGGCTGCGGGCGCCACAGGCGAGCTGGCGGCCGGGGTGTAAGGCGCGTTTGCTAGGGGAGGAGTCGCGGGAACTTGCCCGGGAACCTCTGCCGGTAAACTCATCGATTCGGGACTAAATGCGCCCGGTTGTGCTTGCGGTAGTGGCGCTGCTTGCGGGGATATTACTGGTTGCTGTCCCGAGGCCTCCGGGGCAGGGGTCGGAGTCTGTGGTAGCCCTTGCACTTCCGGCTGAGACTGCGGTAGCTGCGCGGACGCCGGCGGTTGCGCCTGTGGTACTGCGGCAGGTACCTGGTTGGCCGCATTGTCCGCGGTAGTGACAGGGGTATGCGAGCTAGTGCGGGCTAACGCGATTTGATCTAATTCCGCTAGTGAAGGAACTTTTCCGCCCGCTGTTTGCGTATCTAAAGTGCCCGAAAGGCCGGTGGGAATAGCAGGTTCTGCCTCGGCTGCCTGAGCCGGCGCGGTTCCCGCGGCTGCGGGCGCAAAGTTTGCCTCTTTGCTCCCGAGACCCGTAGCGCTAGGTTCTTGCGGAGTCGGAGCTGCCGGGACGGCCGGCGAGGCGGCGGCTGCGAAGTTTTCTGGGTTAACGGCGGCGAAGTCTGGTTTATCGACTTTACCGACCGGTGCTTTCCGGGACTTTGATTTAGCTGGGGATTTATCTTTTTTGCGCCCAAACTTTAAGCGGAATTTACCCTTGCTAGGCTGCTCGTCCTCGTTCTCGTCCTCGTCAACCGCGGTCACTTTCGAAGCTTCTTTACTTGCGGAGGCTTCCGAGTCTGCGCCGCCAACTTGCCGGTTAGCTAACGGGGAGGCGGGCAGCTGGCTCGGAGATTCCTGTGGTGAGAGAGCTTCACCCGCTTCGCCCGCAGCCTGATCTTCGGCGCGTTTTTGAGCTTGTCTGCGTGCCCGGAGTACCCGAGAAATCACGATAATCACCACGATCAGGGCAATCAGGAAAGCAATCATTGCCCAAGGAGCAACCGCCAGTCCCGACCCCATTTCCGGCGCTTTCGCTGAGAGCGCATCCAGATAAGCTAGCACTGCCTCGGGATATTTTTGCTGATTGAGCAGGGGTACCATTTTTTCGGAGGCAATCGCAGATAATTCTTCCTGGGAGAGTTTTGCGGCATTATCTGCAGAAGCCAAATACATAGTCTGATTAGGGTTATCAGCCACTATCGAGAGCATATAGGAGCCTTGGGGAGCACCTGATTTTTGTAGCGCCATCAAGTTCCAATTGCTGACGGTGTCATTGGAATACTCCGAGGGGAACGCCACATAAACGTGCAAGCCCGAACGATCCAAAGAGGCTAACCGTTCTTTTACCTTGTCGGCCTGGCTCCCGAGCTTGTCACCGGGGTCATATACATGATTGGAAATCTTCGGCGGTTCCTCAGCATTTGCGATATTGCCAGTAACTGCGAAACTGGTAAAAAGTGCAGCTAGAAGCACTATTACTAGTAATCCGGTTCTCTTTAAGACTCTCACGTAAGTTTCTCCCTAACTAATGGGGATCGCCCGGAGCGGATTAAATCCCCACTTTGCATTATCATATGCAAAGAAGTGGGTTATATGTTGGCTCATGTAACCTAGATTTAGAAAAAGTAGGGGAGAAATCAGTGCCAACCGGAAAAGTTAAGTGGTTTGATGCCGACAAAGGGTTCGGGTTTATCACCGCAGAGGACGGCTCGCAGGTGTTCTTACACGCCAGCGTATTACCTGCTGACACTAAACCTCCCTCGGCGGGAACGCGGGTAGAGTTTTCAGTTGCTGACTCGCGACGCGGTCCCCAAGCCCTATCGGTAAAGATCTTGCAGCGAACGCCCTCGGTAGCAAAAAATTTGCGGCGCAAACCCAAAGACATGGTGCCGCTAGTAGAAGACCTAATTAAATTATTGGACGCCTCCTCCGGGCATTTGCGACATGGACGCTACCCGGAAAATGGTGCGAAGATCGCGCAGCTGCTGCGGGCAGTTGCCGACGATTTCGATGCCTAGTGGTGGCGGTGAACTAAGAAAGACGCACATGAGTGAAACTACCCGGCGTAAAGCGGGAAAAGTAGATACTGTACTGGCGGGCGCGGTCGATATTGCTCGCCAAGGACTGGCTCCTATCGCCAAGCCGGAAGAAATCGGCGAACATTTGGGCGCCACTAGCGAAGGTGAACGCCTGGCCACCCACAGTTTTGAATGTCTAAAGCCCGGTTACCGCGGCTGGCACTGGGTAGCGGTTCTAGCGCGGGTGCCGCGGGGACGCAAAGCCACCGTATGCGAAATTGACCTGTTACCGGGCGAGGACGCACTGCTGGCACGCCCGTGGGTACCCTGGGCAGAACGCCTGCGTCCTCAAGATATAAAACGCGAGGACGTGCTACCTTACGTACCTGATGATGACCGCCTTGATCAGTCCTATGCGGACACCAATGCCGAAGAGTTAGATCGGCGTACAGTGGAGGAACTGGGTCTCGGGCGTGCCCGGGTACTTTCGGCTTGTGGTCGCGCCCAGGCTGCTAAACGTTGGTACCACTCAGAGCAAGGCCCGGCACGGCGCGGTACGACCCGGAAGAAGCTCCCGGAAAATACTTGTTCTACCTGCGGGTTCTTGTTAAAGGTAGCGGGCAGCATGCGCACTATGTTTGGGGTATGTACCAATGAATGGTCCGTCGATGATGGCCGGGTGGTGTCTATGGATCACACCTGTGGTTCCCATTCGGAAACCGATGTAAAGGTGGACACTTCTCCCTGGCAACCCACACCGGCGCGCCTGAACGAACTGGATGTAGAGCAGGTAGAAATTTAGTGGCCGGAGGCCAAGCGTTAAGAGCTAGGTGCTTGCGTGGGAATCTGCAACTAAGTTGCAGATAGCGGGCAAGATTGGAAAAACCCTGGGAATCTCCCGATAATAAGCCTGTAAGTAACTTCTATGCCCCTGGTGGCGGATTGGACAGTTATCTTGGCTTCTCAAGATACGGCGAAAAAGTCGGATAGTTCCTTAGATCGTTTCTTTAAAATCTCGGAAAGGGGCTCCACCGTTGGGCGGGAAATCCGCGGCGGCCTGGTCACTTTCTTTGCGATGGCCTATATTTTGGTGGTTAACGCCGCGATTTTAGGGGTGGCGGCCCCCAAAGATATTAGCCAGTCCGCCATCGCCGCCGGCACCGCCCTGGTCGCTTGCGTAATGACCCTGCTGATGGGGCTAGTCGCAAACTTCCCGCTGGCATTGGCCTCCGGTATGGGGCTAAACGCCGTGGTAGCTTTCACTTTGGCAAACCCCGAGGCTCTAGGGCTTAGCTACCAGGAAGCGATGGGGTTGATCTTTTGGGAAGGCGTAGCCATCACCATCTTGGTGTTGACCGGTTTTCGGGAGGCCGTGTTCAAAGCGGTTCCTGCCCAGCTAAAAACGGCGATTAGCGTAGGTATTGGGCTGTTTATTGCGTTTGTCGGTCTGATTAATGCCGGGATTATTCGTCCCGGGGGCACTCCGGTACAGCTGGGGGTCAACGGCTCCCTGGTAGGCTGGCCGGCGCTAGTATTCTGCGTGGGTCTGATCGTGATCATTGTGCTTTATATCCGCAAGGTGCAAGGCGCGATTCTCATCGGGATTGTGGGCGCCACCGTTTTGGCATTCATCGTGCAGGCTTTCGCCCATCTGGGTTCGCGGGCAGCCGATGAAGAGGCAGTATCTGCTTGGGCTTCTAATGTTCCGCAGCTGAAAGGCTCCCCGGTTTCCCTGCCTGATTTTTCCACTATCGGTGCGATTGACTTCTTCGGTCCCTTCACCAATCCCCACACCACTGCGGTGGGAGTGGTGCTGTTGATTTTCTCGCTGATGCTGGCGGACTTCTTCGACACTATGGGAACTATGGTGGCCGTAGGCGCGGGCGCGAATCTACTAGACGAGAACGGCAATCCGCCCAAGACTCGCGAAATTCTGCTGATTGACTCGCTTTCGGCCATGGCCGGGGGCTCGGCGGGGTTTCCTCTAACACCTCCTTCGTGGAATCTACCTCCGGGGTAGGCGAGGGCGCGCGTACTGGTTTGGCTTCGGTAGTCACCGGCCTGCTGTTCGGGGTATCTATGTTTATCGCCCCGCTCGTGGAGCTGGTACCTGCCGAGGCGGCCTCCACCGCCCTGGTGTTCGTAGGCTTCCTAATGATGGTGAATGTGCGCGATATCGAGTGGACCCGCGCGGACGTGGCGATTCCCGCTTTCATGACCATTATGATGATGCCGTTCGCCTATTCGATTACCGTCGGTATCGGCTTTGGCTTCATCACCTACGTGGTGGTAAAGATCGCCTCCGGACGAATTTCGCGGATCCACCCCCTGATGTGGGTAGTTTCGATCCTATTCGTAATCTATTTCTGCTTAGGGCCCATCCAATCCCTACTGTCGTAAAGCAGGTGGGGCGAGAGCCTTAAGAAATCAAATAGTCCGTGGGAGTGGCCAGGAGCTGCTCCCACGGACTATTTGCTTTATAAGCGTTGTAGCGCTGCTTAGCGGGCGCAGGTAGCTGCGTCAGGTGCTAGAGGCGGTCGATTACATAGTCTAGGCAGGCAGTTAGCGCCTGGGTATCGGCCACTTCCACATTGGGGAAGCAGGCCACGCGGATCTGGTTGCGCCCCAAAGCGCGGTAAGGATCGATATCCACGATCCCATTGGCACGCAGCTGGGCGATCACCTGACTGGCATCAATATCGTGGAAATCAATCGTCACCACTACCGGGGACTGTTCTTCCGGGTTAGCTACATAGGGGGAGGCATCCGGGTGGGAACGCGCCCAGTCATATAGCACCGCCGAGGACGCGCGGGTACGTTTTTCCATCGTCTCTAGTCCGCCTTTTTCCAGCATCCACCGCACCTGGTCTTCCCATAAAATCAAGGTGGCAATCGCCGGGGTGTTTAAGGTCTGGTTTTTAACCGAGTTCTTCAGCGCCACCGAAAAATCTAGTATTGGTGGAATCCAGCGTCCGGCACCCGGGTCTGCTTTTATTTCTTGCGCCCGTTCCTGAGCGGCGGGGGAGGCCAGCGCCACCCATAGCCCGCCCTCGGCCGCGAAACATTTTTGTCCCGAGAAGTAATAAACGTCGGTTTGCGAAATGTCGACCTGGATTCCCCCGGCAACCGAAGTCGCGTCTACCAGGTTTAATCCGCCTGCAATGCGCTTTACTGGACTGAGGGCGCCGGTAGAAGTCTCATGTGCGGGATAGCAATAGGCGTCGATTCCCTCTTGCCCGCCATGCAAAAGCGCGATTTCGCTTTCGGTTTCCCGGCCTTGCGCCCTCGCCGATACGCCCCCGAGCTCTAGATAGGGATCTTTAAGGTGGGGAGCCCCGCTGACAGTTTCCGCAAACTTGGCGCCAAAAGAACCGAACACGGCATGCGCGGAACGCTCTCTAATTAAAGAGGACGCGGCCACCGCCCAAAAAGTGGTGGCGCCACCGTTACCCAGCACCACCTCGTATCCGTCCGGGAGGGCGAATAATTCTTTTAATCCTGCGCGCAGCGAACCCACCAGGTCTTTGACGGGGGCTTGCCGGTGCGAGGTGCCGGGCAAGTCGCTGGCGGCAACTTTCGCAAGGGCAGTTTTTCTTATTGAGCTGGGTCCAGACCCAAATTTTTTATTTTTGGGCAATAATTCTGGGGGAATGTTAACGAAGTTCTCCATAGGGGAAACCTTACTCTAGGTGCATAAATCGGTGCGAATCTGTTTCGGGCCTCCTGTAGAAAATGCTGGCAAGGCCAATAAATCGCGGGCGACCGAGTTAACCTAAGAAGTGATAAGCGCGGTGACAGCTCCCGCGCACGGCACGGCGTTAGGGGCATTGATGGGTGACTTGGTTGATACCACCGAAATGTATCTGAAAACTGTCTACGAGATGCTCGAGGACGGAGTACCTCCGCTGCGTGCCCGGATCGTGGAACGTCTAGACCATTCGGGCCCGACCGTTTCCCAAACTGTTGCCCGCATGGAACGTGATGGTCTACTTTACTTGGCAGATAATCGACGCATTGAGTTCACCGATCAGGGGGTGGAGCTAGCGCGAGAAGTGGTGCGTAAACACCGCCTAGCTGAGCGTTTGTTGTTGGATCTGATCGGTCTGGATTGGGTGATGGTTCACGATGAGGCTTGTCGCTGGGAGCACGTGATGTCCGACGCTGTTGAGATGCGCCTGCTGGATCTGTTGCATCACCCTTCTACCGACCCTTATGGCAATCCGATTCCCGATGGGCACGCTGGGATTGAGGGTTCGGGGACGTCGGTTTCTCAAATCGTGGAGCAATTTGGGGGCATTGTGGCCACCAAAATTGTGCGAATCGGCGAACCCATCCAAGCGGAGCCTCGCATGTTGGCATTTTTTGATGAAGCGGGTATTTTGCCTGGTAGAGAAGTCAATCTGCAACCTGATAACGGCCGGATTGCCGTTATGGGGGTCGACACGGAAAAAACTGTGTTACTTGACACGTCTCTGGGGCAGCACCTGTTTGTTGAAGGGGTTTCCAATCGGGATTAACTCTATTTCATATAGGCTCTGAACTGCGTTAATAACTGATTTTTGCGGCCTATTTTCTGGTTTTTAGGGCGCGTGTTTTTGTGGGGCGAGCCACTTGCCTGTCGCGGTGCGGAGAAAGATTAAAAAACTTTCGTAACCAAAACGTGACATTTCGTTATCGAAGCATTATATTTAGTTACGACCAATCGGTCAGAGAACTTTTTCGGGTAGCTACCAAAAAGGTTTTCCGGCCAGAAGCGAAATAAGCACTTTTAGGAGAGCTCTCATCGTGACACAGAAACTTCAGGCGCGTCACCGCGCTCCGAGCCGTCCCTCCACTCCGGTTTCTCAAGCTGCGAAATCTCTGTTTTCCTCTGAAAACGGCAAGCGCTTGTCGGCACTGGCAGGCTCGGGAGTTGCACTGACAGTAGTGGCAGCGGCCGCCGTCCCCGCTAGCGCGGACGCCACCGTTGCAAAACAAATCGCCACTTCCGTGGATTCTGCTCAACTTGCAAAAGGCACGGTTGAGAAGCTGACCGTTAACCAAGAAGTTACTTCTGAGGTTGGCTCACCTGCTCAGTCGGTAGCAGCTGCTAAGGTAACTGCTGCTCCGGCTCCGGCTGCGCCTACCCAGAACACGCAGCGCTCTTCCTCGGATTCCACCGAGACTTTTGTAGGTCGCGACCTTGGCAAAGCCGATGGCACCGCGGTAGGAATCGCGATGCAGTATCAGGGGATTAAATACAACTGGGGTCACGCCAGCCCGGCTGAAGGCTTTGATTGTTCCGGTTTCGTGAGTTATGTGTATCGCCAGCTGGGATATTCGCTACCTCGTACCACCGGCGGGATTGCGGCTTCTGGCACTAAGCTGCCGCTCAGCCAAGCTCAGCCCGGTGACATTTTGTGGAAGTCTGGTCACGTGGCCATCTACGTTGGTGGCGGAAAGCTGATCCACGCCCCCAAACCGGGTGACGTTGTAAAGGTAGCGCCGATCTATTCGAACAGCTTCAAGGTTATTCGCCTGTAGTAGCCGCTTGTCGGTAATGTCCTAGCGTCAGGGGTAACTACTGTTATCTGTTAGGTGCTGATCTGAATAGATTGTCTTTTCGGTGAAAGTAGTGCCGATATATTCTTAATAGTTTTTGACGGTTGTGGCTCGAGGTAACTCCTCGGGTCACAATCTTTTTAGCTGCTTACTCCGCTTTCTCCCGTCGCCGGCGGGTCTTTCTGTCGCTGGAGGGTCTTGTCACGCGCGGAGGGCGCTTTTGCATGTGGAGGGTATTTCGGTCTCGGGAGGTCATTTTTGCGTCTGGAGGGTATTTTTGCGTGCGGAGGGTGATTCTGGCGCATCTTTTGCCTGGTTATGTGTCTACACCTGACTTTTTCACCCTCCAGAGCTGAGATCACCCTCCAGCTCTAGGCAATTCCGTTTTTGGATCCCTCGAATATTCCTCGCGCTGGTGGTTCTTTCTGTCTGGGGAGGGTGGTTTTGCGTGCGGAGGGCGCATGTACTCCTTTTAATTAGGATGGCAGGTTCATCTTCTGCGGGCAGGAATATGCTTATGAGGTGCGGATGAAAGGTAGCAGCAGGATATGGACGAAATAAGGAGGACGAGCTAAGGAGGAGGAATTACTAGGGGCGATTGATCCGTTTCGTGCGTGAAACAACCACTTACCGCGAGGGTTTAAAACCACAAAAGAACTGTTCAAAGCGATACTGGAATCAGGGCGCTTAAGATCTCTACATATTAAAGGCAGGCTTTTTCAAGCGATATAGGGGTGGAAGTGCCACACCGTTCCAACTGGTGCCGAGCCGTTCCCGGAGGAATTTAGCGAAGCCCAGAGTGTCTGCCACGTCCTCGTAGGTGAATCGGTAAATATGCCATCCGAGTTTTTGTAGCCGACTTTGACGCTGTTTTTCACCCTGGATAGCCTCGTAAGCTTTCTGAGGATCATTGCTTCGATATTTCTGCATCCCGTCGATTTCAAAAGCTTTACGAATCTTCGGGAGTGCAGCATCCAGAAAGTAGCTTTGAGCGGTGGAAATCTTGACTTGGAACTGTGGAATTAGTCGTTTTACCTGCGCTAACTGTGCGGCGGCATGAAATAAAGATTCCGCGTAGCTTTCAAATCGGGGATCCATGTTTGCGAGGATTCGCCGAGCTTGGGGCGCCCCGAGCCGCTTCCGGTACTTTCTGGCCAGGCTATACATCTGCTCGCGCAGTTTTGGAATCCGGTCTGCGAAAGCCTCTCTGCCGCGGCGATCAAGGCGGCTCCACTGCGGAATGAGCTTTCTAGCTGCGGAATCGGCTACTGCCTGGGCACTACCAGCGGGTAGCCAGGCGGCACATTGCAACGTGGTCGTAGGAAGGTCGGTGATGCGTACTCGGTGACCGATAAATTTAGTGGAATCTTTCGGGAGGCTGATTTTATGGAAAATCAGGGGAGTCGGGGGTATTTTCGTGCGGATAGGGCGCCCTTGGGAGGTGTCGACATCAACCCAAGCTGGCAGCATTTTCTTTTCAAAATGCCTAGTCGAGGTGTGTAAAGGAGTGTCGCCGCGCAGAGATTTTAGGGAAAGGCCATGCAGTAGGGCGGCAGTAACTCCGATAAAGACCGGGGGAGTTTTACAGCGCGCTGCGTGGGAGGCGATTTGTCCCAACTTTACGTGTCGGATTCTTTCCCATTTGTTTGCCGATTTCAGCGGTCTAATCACGTGTCCGCGCCCGACCTTAATTAGGGAGCCGTTCGCTAGGGAGTCTGCAAGGACTCTCCGCGAAAACGCCTGGGTGCTGATTAGTTCAGGAAACATAGCTACACCTTGACAGCTATGGTTAACAAACTCTTGTTCCTAATAATCATGCAAGGAAACTGTGAGTTTGTTGCCCGCTGGGGACTGGCATTAATGGGGCATTATTGAGATGTCTCGGGAGGTGTTGTTGCCTCGGGAGGGCGCTCATGTGCGGGGAGGGCATTTTTGTCTCGGGAGGGCGCTCATGTGCGGGGAGGGCATTTTTGTCTCGGGAGGGTGCTCATGAGCGGGGAGGGTGCTTTGATTTTGGTGGGTGTTTTTGTCTCGGGAGGGTGGAATGGTTGCGTGTTTGGCGGAAAGTGCTGGTGGGGTCTGGCGATAGCACCCTCCGGCGATAAATTCACCCTCCAAGGTTGAAAATGCCCTCCGGGGACGGGAATACCCTCCAAAGACAAGCTGACCCTCCAGCGCCGAAATTGACCGCCGGTGCTGCTGGGACTGCGGCAAAGGAGCATTTTTGTCAGGCGCACAGCAGTCCGCTTGCCAGACGGCAAATCAGCGTTCTCAGCGGGCGGCATAGGAGTGGCCTCATCAGGCAGCACATGGGCGTTTTTGCCAGGCGGCGAATCAGCCTTGACGCCAGGCAGCACATGGGCGTTTTTGCCGGGCAGCAGCAACATTAATATTCCCGCTATGAGGGAAGTGCTAATAGATATATAGATAATCTGGGATTTACAGGACGTATGTCCTCACATTAGAAAAAAAGTACTAAATACCAGGCGCAAATACGTAAAAATCTAAATATTTTAAGGCCAACCACCTTCCCGAACCGCGTGGTGCCTCATGTCAATTTGAGCGCGAAAGTTTTTTGGTGCCTCACATAGTTT
>OKIM01000242.1_pt1 | contig 15026 bp, 14 predicted proteins | sample 1612191 | NCBI WGS metagenome assembly OKIM01 (sample SAMN04436781, study PRJEB24849) | human gut metagenome | biome: human gut; feature: NICU; material: stool | host: Homo sapiens | place: USA: Saint Louis, MO | collected 2011-03-31 | reverse complement strand
GTTTCATCAGCCATGATTGCCATAATGGCGTCCCGCTGCCGGGTTTTTCGCTGCATTGTCATTGTTTGTGTTACCTACTTTCCTGCATCGCCTCAGCTTTGACGCAAAAGACAGATTTTCCTAACTGCCGCCTCCAGCGCGTATTGTGGATCCCGGCTAGCACCTTTCGCATCTTCATCAGCTTGCGCAATAATCTTAATCGCCTCCGCCAGGTGGGTATCACTCCATCCGCGCACTTCTCTCCGCGCTTTTTCCATCTGCCAAGGAGCCATTCCCAGCTGAGCAGGGCTTACTCCCCGGGCGCTAACTTTTGCCAGGTTGCGAAATTTGAGGGCAAGCGCGCCTCCAATCGCGACCGGCTCCACCCCGGAAGAAAATGCTTGCCGCAGCAACACCAGGGCGCGCGAAAGATTCCCCACCGCGGCGGCATCGGCTACGTTAAATCCGGTAGCCCCCACCCGCGAGCCGTAGAACTGTTGCACGCCCTGCAAGGTTACTGCCTGCGGATAGTCCGAGACCAACTGGCGAGCAGCGCCGATTAGTTCCGCTAAATCCCCACCGAGCGCATCTACTAGCAGCTGCGCTCCGGCAGGCTCTATACGTCCGCCTGCCGTGCGAACTTCTTCGACCACTAAGGACAGTTTGTCGCGGGCATTTTTGATCCTCGCGACTTTGACCTCCCGCGCTCCCGCTTTCTTAATCTTGTCTACCTGGCGTTTTCCTTTATTGGAGCCATCGTGCATGGCAACCACCCAGCAATCTGCTTGCGGCGCGGCTAAGTAATTTGCCAGATCTTGCCCTAAATCCTCGTCGGCGGATTCAAAATCGGGGATCACCACCAGGCGGGCTTCTCCAAATAATGAGGGAGAAGTCAAGGAATCTAGGGAACCGGCCTGATAGCCGCTAGCAGTCACCTCGGTCACCGCTAGCGAGGGATCTTGGTTTCTCCCCAGCTGTTTTAAACGTGCCAGGGCGCGATCTGCCAGCAGCTTCTCGGGGCCGCGAATCAGCACCCCGGTACTTAACGTGCAATCGCGCCAACTCATCTGCTTTGAGGCCATGCTTTAACATTGCCATTTATCTTCTTTTTTGGAAAGTAGCAGCGGTAAATATAGGTCAGCCCCACCGTCACCGTCCCCAAAGCTAGAATCCCTGGTCCGCCCGCTGGCCACGGCAAGATCGCGAGCCGATTAGAGGCAACCGCCCGGGCAACTGCTATCACCCAACTGCACCCGATTCCCAGTATTTTTGCCAAGAGCGTTCCCGGCAGTGGCAAAAACGTTAGGCAGGCTCCACCCCAGATCAGCAGGGTCACTACCGGAGCGATAGCCACATTAGCGAGCACAGTCAAAGTGTTGATTCCGGGACGGATTAGCAATTGCCCCGGTAGGCAAGCTAGCTGCGCTACCAAGCTAACTGCGCCGACGGAGAGGAAAGTGGATAAAAACTTTCTGAAAAACGGGGGAGATTTTCGCGATAGCATTCGAGAGGTTTTCCCGTTGCCCCGTATTTTTGCAGTCTCGATTCCCTTTTGTAGCTTTTCCTCTAAAGGCTTAGCTACCAGCACAATTGCCGCTGTAGCACTGACTGAGAGCAAAAAACCGGTATCGGCTCCGAATCCGGGTTCAAAAATTAGCAGACCGATAATCGCGATTTCGAGGGCGGTAAAAGAGTACGGTTCTCTGCCTCTAGCTAAAGCCAGGAGGGCAACCATTCCCATAACCGCCGCCCGCAGCAGCGAAGGAGAAGGCCCTAGGAGCAGACAGTATCCCACTAACAAACCGGCACACGTCAACAGACGCCAGCGGGGTTTCAGCCCCGCACTAAGTAGCGCTACCAGGGAAAGTAGCACCGAGATATGCATCCCGGACACACAGGTAATATGCACAATCCCGGCAGTTTTTAGGGCTTCAGTATCCGCAGACGCATCGGCGCGGATCCCCAGAATCATGGCCGGCAGCAGCGTAGCTGCTGCCGGGGAATCTGCAGCTACCAGTTTTTCTTCCAGCCGGGCCGCGAACTTTTGTTTAAGAGCCGCCGCCCCGCGCGGCTCGGCTCTCACCTTTGGGGTAGCGATAATTCTTCCCGGGATCTCCAAAAGAGTATTCGCACTGATTACTGTGGTTAAGTCTTGGTTAGATTCCCCGGGGTTAGATTCCCCGGCACGGGACGGTTTTTCTAGCTGCAAGATAGTTTCCACAACAGTTCCCCGGGGATATTTTGGTAGGTGTTGCCCAAAGGCCACCACTTTCAGACCGGTTTTTACTGCCGGCGCAGGTGGCAGGCGGGCTGATAATAGGCGTAACTGCGTTATTTGTTGGTTGCTTTCGGCGGAGTATTTTCGCGGCGGCATCTCTACCACTGCTATCGCCTGGAATCGGTCGATCTGCCCCTGCCAGGCACGCGCTAGCGGGTCAGCGGCTATCACCCGCACTTCCTGGCTGATTGCCACTGCTACCCCGCCCAGCGCCCCTAAAGCCAGTGCACACCCCAGGATAATCCCGGGGAGAACTTTCCAGTAGCTAACCAGCAACACTAAGGCAGCGCTCCCGAGGGCTAAGGCACCGATAAGCGGCACCCATGCTAAGGGAAGAGCAGGTAAGACCACTGCGCCTAACCAGGCAATAATGGCTGCTGGCGCTAAACGTAAATCTAGGATTCGTCCTTTCATGGCTTGCCTAGAGCCTGATCATTCCGGCCAAGGCCGCATATTTTTTCTCCCCGATTCCGGAAACATTCTTCAAATCCTCCAGGTTTTGGAAACGTCCCTGCGATTGGCGATAATCTACGATCCTTTGCGCTAGCGATTCTCCTACCCCCGGAAGTTGCTCTAACTGCTGCTTCGAGGCCTCATTAATTGAGATTTTCCCGCCGCCCGCGCTGGCGGCACCGCCCTCATCTGCCGGTTGCCTGCTGGTTCCTGCCGCGCCTGCTCCTGCCGCCGTTTCTGTCCCCGCCCCACTGCTTTCCTCAATTCCCACCCGCAGCTGCTCCCCGTCGCTAAGACGGCGCGCGAGATTTAGTCCCGACAGATCGGTACCTGGAAGCGCTCCCCCGGCAGCTTTAATCGCATCTTGCACCCGCGCAGAAGCCTCTAGGCGTACCACTCCCGGTTTTTTTACTTTACCCACCACATCCACCAGTACCTCTCCGGTGCCGCCGGGTGCAGATCCCGGCGTAGCGCGGGCAGTTGAACTAAAACTAGGGGTTGCGGGAGAAGGTTTACTAGTAGGAGTTTTACCTTGCGCCCAACCCGCCATCACTGTCACAATCACCACTGCTATTAGCGCGGCTGACACGATTCGTGGGGAAGGAGCCCAGCGCAGGCGGATCCCGCTGGGATCAGAACGCAGCCGGGTTTCCGCCTCTTGCAAAAGCTGGTGCGCCCGGGGAGTCCGAGAAGATGCCTGGCGAAACTGAGAGCGGGTATAGCTGGGTTTTTCTGGAGCCATAGAGCGAAAATAAGTTGCTGACGCGGCCTCGGCAAGCTTTAAAAAGTTCGTAACAGGAAAAGCTAACCCCACCTAGGACGGGGGACAAACCGCTATCAGAATCCGCGGCGCAAACGGGTTAATGCATCCTCTAAATCAGCGGTTAAAGGAGCCCCAAAACTCATTTGCTCACCGGTTACCGGATGGGTAAAACCTAAGGTCACCGCATGTAACCACTGCCGAGTCAACCCCAGTTCCTGCGCTAGGCGCGGATTTGCCCCATAAATCGGATCACCTACGATCCCATGCCCGATTGCTTCCATATGCACTCGAATCTGATGCGTCCGCCCCGTTTCCAGTTGTACCTCGAGCAGTGAGGCCCCCGGTAGGCACTCCACAGTGCGGTAATGGGTTATGGCCGGTCTGCCCCCGGTAACTACCGCCATTTTGAAATCACGGGAAGGATGCCGCCCAATCGGGGCATCAATAGTTCCCGCAGGCGGATCTAGGTAGCCTTGCACCAAGGCATGATAGATCTTCTGCACCCGGCGCTCGCGAAAATCATCCTGCAACCGGCCATAGGCTAACTCCGATTTGGCCACTACCATCGCCCCAGAAGTTCCCACGTCTAAGCGGTGCACGATTCCTTTTCGCTCTGCTGGACCGGAGGTAACAATTTCTGCTCCCGCTGCCAACAAGGCACCAACAACCGTCGGCCCCTCCCAACCGGGAGCCGTATGCGCCGCCATCCCCACCGGTTTATTGACCACTACGATATCGGCGTCCTGGTACAGAATCGGAAGCGGTGCCGGGGTTTCTAAAGTCTTGGGAGAGGCATCGGGCAGCAGCACTTCCACCTGGTCACCGCGAGCTACCTCCGCCGATTTTCGCGAAACTACTCCGTTTACCTTTACCTCATTTTGTTTTATCAGTTTGGCAACCAGGGAACGAGAAATCCCTAGTTCAGCTGCCAGTACTTGGTCAAGGCGCTTGCCTTGCGCGCTTTCAGGAACCCGCAGGCGAACCCGTTCACGCATCCTTGCCCCGCACCCGCGCCGGTTTGTAGGAGTGATTACCGCTAACCGAGGGGACGCCCAGCACCACTAGCACCACTACGGCCACTACCCCGATCACAATCGCAATATCCGCAATATTTCCGACGAACATTGAACGGTAGTTCAAAAAATCAATCACATGCCCGCGAAAGATTCCCGGAGGGCGAATGAGGCGATCGACCAGGTTTCCCAGCGCCCCTCCTGCCAGTAGCCCAAGGGAGAGTTGCCAGGCACGATTAGTCATTGCCCGTCCACTCCAAATAATAATGGCCAGCACCACCGCCGCTATTACCGAGAACACCCAAGTAAAGCTTTCTGCCAGTGAAAAGGCTGCACCGGGGTTACGCACTAGTTGCAGACCAATGAAACTACCGATTAAAGGTTTTTCGGGTGCCCCTACTTCCAACACGCTGAGCGCCCAGGCTTTGGTGACTTGGTCAATGATTAACACCGGTAGCGCTACGAACGCGAATATCACCAGGAGCGGCGACCGTTTTTTCTTTTTTCGCTGATTCATTTTCTTTCCAGGTCGATTGAGTCTATGCCTAAATTTAATAAAAAAGTAGCGGCGCCACCACTTACGTGATGGCGCCGCTCTAATCCTCCTTGGCTCTTAGGAGGAACCACGTTTAAATTGCTAGCTATGCCTCTTGCGCATCTAGCTGGCCGATCAAAACCTGTAGGTGCTCGCGCACCTTCTGACGATAATCGTTTTCGAAGGCCTTGAGGTCATCGACCCGGGACTCGAGATCTGCACGCTCGGATTCTAGCTGCTCGAGTACGCGGCGACGCTCATCATTGGCTTCCCGTACGATCTGGTCACCCTTGAGGCGGGAATCTTCCAGAATCTGGTCAGCTTCCTGCTGCCCGTTGCGCACGTATTCGTCGTGTACCCGCTGTGCCAGCGCCAGCATAGAGGTGGCATCTTCTGGCTGTTCCGCGCTGGACTGCGCCGCAGCCTGCGAGTTTTGCTCCGCCTGTGCCAGTTGCTCCCGCAATTGCTCGATTTCCGCCACGGCCTGCTGGGTTTCCGCCTGAGACTGTGCCAGCGCCGCCTGGGCTTCTTGTTGAGTTTGCGCCAAGTGGGCCTGCAGAGCCTGGATTTGCTCTCCAGCTTGCGGATCGCCCTCGGCGGCGGCCGCCTGGTACTGCTGTACCTGCGCCTGCATTTCGGCAATCTGCGCATTAGCCGTCTCGAGCTGCGCCTTGAGCGCGGCAGTTTCTTCACCGCTGTCACTGGGGGCTACTACCCCACCGGCAGCTGCCTGCTGGCGAACCTCATCTAGTTCAGATTTTAAGGAAGCATTTTGATCCTGCAGAGTCGCGATAGTTTCTACGACCTCATCGAGAAATTCGTCAACTTCTTCCTGATCGTATCCTTCACGGAACTTGGTCGCCTGGAATTGTTTCCAGTGGACATCTTCAGCAGTCAGCAGAGCCATACCTGTCACCTCAGTTATCTATCGTGTTTTTCCCGAGGTAGGTGCTCTACCTGCCAGCGGGAACTTCTGCGCTATAGGTTGCAGTTGGAAACAAGCATACCGGAGATCTGCTCAACTTCCACATCTTCAACAATAGTAACATCTATGATTTTGAGCAACACTTTAGGCAATTTTCTGCAGTTTTATCTTTGTAAAAGAACTAGCAGCGCGTTAATCAGGTGGATCCAAATATTTATCAATACTGTGACCAGCAAGAACAGTACAATAAAACTCATATCTAGGGCGATAGTCCCAAGCCGCAGGGGTTTAATGAATCTCCCTAAAAAACGTAAGGGTGGATCGGTTAATCCAAAGACCAAGTTACAAAGAAATAACGTAACCGAGTTCTTTGGCCGCCAACTCGGGTTCAGTGCCATCACCCAAGAGAGCACCGCCCGCACTATTAACGCCAGAATATAGAGCTGGAGGAGCCATCTGCCTATCTGGCCGATCCAATAGACTAAAGTGAGCATCTATCAGCTTTGATTGAAAAAGTCTCGCTTAGATCCCAGCGAAGATTCACCCTCGTCTACCTGTACCGATTTCGGAGAAAGTAAAAATACCCGGTTAGTAACTTTTTCAATTCCCCCGTCGAGGGCGAAGCTGAGACCCGCAGCAAAATCAATCATCCGCCGCGCTTCCAGGTCATTCATTGCCCCCAGATTCATAATCACCGGGGTGCCGTCTTTGAAGGCTTCCCCAATGTTCTGCGCCTCGTTATAGGTGGTAGGCCGGATGGTCACAATCCGCTTAAGCTCTGAAGCCACTTCGGGCTGGGAGCTGACTGCATGCGGGAAACGCAAGGCCGGTTCCACTATTCGAGGACGGGGGGTAGGAACTTCAGAATCCGGAACTGTGCTTTCTAGTTCATCGCTGAATTCTTCGTTCTCTTGCGGTTCGGACAGGCCTAAATAGTCCATCGTCTTCCTCAAAGCGCCCATCAGGTTCTCCTTCTTCTAATACTGGTCTACAAAAACGTTAAACGGGACTAGGATTTTTTTGAAGCATTAACGCGGCGTGTTCCCAAAACTAGGCACCTAAATGCGCAGTTCAGCCCGCTGGAACTTCTCGCTTACCTACTACGATTCCCGCGAATCTGCCGGTAACCCCATCACGGCGATAGGAATAAAGGTTTCGGTCTTCAAAAGTGCAGCGTTTAGAAGCAAAAGTAATCCGGGCTCCCGCCGCTCTAAGCTGGGAAATTACCCCCGCTTGCAGATCTAAACCAGGACTTCCCACCCGAGTACGAGACCAGGCAGCTGGCACATGCCCGGTCACATGGGTTCGCATCGCCTCGGGTACCTCGTAGCAGGCTCCACAGATCGCAGGTCCAATAGCGGCATGAATCTTGCCGCTCTGGGCTCCTAGTTTCCGTAAAGCCAGCACCGCTTCGCGCACAATCCCGGTGACCATTCCAGCTCTGCCCGCATGCACTGCGGCCACCAGCAGACCGTCATCGGAAGCCAGTAGCAGGGGCACGCAATCAGCCACCATCACTCCCGCTGCCGGGGTGGTTAGTCCCAGTTCTACGAATTCGCGAGTGTCGATGATGATCCCGTCGGCCTCCACCGGAGCGTTGGTATGACCGGGACGGACTTGCACTACCCGGTTGGAATGGGTCTGATGCATCCAGACGACTTTCCGCCCGATTGCCTCGTCAACGATTCTGCGGTTCTCCGCTACGGTATCGGGGTTATCTCCGACGTGATCTCCCAGGTTGAGGGTAGCGTATGTTCCGGAGGAGTGCCCCCCGATCCGGTTGGTAAAAACCGCCTGCGCGCCACCAATGCGAAACATCGCGACCTACCGCATGAAGTCGGGTACATCAAGACCCGATTCTTGATCGTCGTCCTCGAATACTCGCGGTACGGTTAAGGTGCTATCGCCCTCGCTCTTGCTGTTAACCCCAAAGTTATCGCGGTAGCTGCTGGGGGTTTCGTTTTCTTTACGATTAAAGGCGTCGCGCGAAGGGGGAGTTACCGGCAGGCGGTGCGCTCCTCCAGTGACGCTGGTACGCGGCAGATCCCCGACGCTGCGTTCGTCCTCTTTAAGCACTGCGCGGCGCGGAAAGGCCGGGATAGCGGAGGTTACCGTGGCATCCTCCCTGGTTTTTTCTTTTTCAGAGGAGGCGGCGGGTTCGGAGGCCGGCTCGGGGGTTGCTTTCTTCTCTACCCGCGCACTCTTTTTACCCTTCTTGGGGTCATCGAACCCGGCGGCAATAATAGTCACCCGAATCTGATCGCCCAAGGATTCGTCAACGTTGGCGCCGAAAATAATATTGGCTTCGGGGTGCACCATTTCGCGTACCATATCCGCAGCGCGATGCACTTCCAATAGTCCCATATCCGAGCCGCCCTGGAAGAACATCAACACTCCCAGCGCCCCGTCAATATCGGCTTCTAGCAGCGGGGACATAAAGGCGGCTTCGGCAGCGCGGATTGCGCGGTCTTCCCCGGTGGCCGAACCAATCCCCATCAGAGCAGTCCCTGCCCCTTTCATCACGCTTTTCACGTCCGCGAAGTCAACGTTAATGAGGGCGGAGGTGGTAATCAGGTCGGTGATACCCTGCACGCCGGAATGCAGAACTTCGTCAGCCGCGGAGAAGGCATCCACCATGGTGATGTTTTGATCTGAGATTTCCAGGAGGCGATCGTTGGGAATCACGATAATGGTATCTACTTCTTTGCGCAGTGCCTCTACCCCGGCTTCTGCCTGCGTATGACGACGCTTGCCTTCAAAGGAGAACGGCCGGGTAACTACCCCGATGGTCAGGGCGCCCATTTCCCGCGCCACCCGCGCCACGATAGGAGCGCCACCAGTACCGGTACCGCCGCCCTCGCCGGCGGTAACGAAGACCATGTCCGCCCCTTCTAGGGTGTCTTTGATTTCCTCTTCGTTATCAGCGGCAGCGCGTTCGCCTACCTTGGGATCGGCACCGGCGCCGAGGCCACGGGTTTCTTCCCGTCCGATATCCAGTTTCACGTCCGCATCTGACATCATTAGTGCCTGCGCATCAGTGTTAATCGCGATGAACTCTACGCCTTTTAGGCCGAACTCAATCATGCGGTTAACGGCGTTTGCTCCGCCGCCGCCGATGCCTACAACTTTAATATCTGCCAGGTTGGTATCTGGTACTGTCACGGTCGCCCTCCGATCTAACCCTAAAGCTTTACTTTAGAGTTAGGATTATTAGCCCTCTTGGTCAAACGAAAATCCTATGTAAAGAGGAGTTTTCAGCAAGCATTATGGGCGCGTGTTGCCCATTTCCCATAAAAGTTTCCCGTTTGCTTTCCCGACATATCATTAGAGACAAGAAATAACTCAGGAGGAAATATGCCCACCATTTTTACTCGCATTATCGCTGGCGAAATCCCCGGCGAGTTCTGCTGGAAAGACGATATCTGTGTCGCCTTCGCTGACATTAACCCCATAACCCCCGGACACGTGCTATTAGTCCCCCGCCGGGAAGTAGAAAACTATTGGGACGCCCCCACCGCGGAGCTACAGCACCTAATGAAAGTGGCACAGATTATCGGGCGCGCCCAACGGCAGGCTTTCGGATCTGAGCGCTCCTGCCTAAGCATCGCCGGATTCGACGTACCGCATTTGCATCTACATCTAATTCCGGCAAACTCCATGGAAGACATTAAGTTCGCTCACGCCCAACCCGCCACTGCGGAGGACATCGCCGCCTCTATGCAGAAGCTACGCCAGGCAATTGCCGCCCAGGGACACGCCAGGGAGGCGGGAGCCCGCGCCTAAGGGACAGCATTTTCTGCTAGCGCCCCGCGTAAATAATCAAGTTCGCTGGCATCAAACCAGGAAAGAGGCTCGGCGGCGAGCTCTTCCCAAAGTTCCAGTGCTGGCGAGGCCGCTGCCGTTAGATCGGTACTTGCATCGCTAAAGTCACCGCGACACCACGCTGCGGCCTGCTCCGCGCCTACCTGCGAGCGCACCTGGGCGCATAGCTCCAAACTTTCGGAACTGTCTACATGCAGGCTCACTAAGCGCTGCCAGTCAAAGCCGGATTTAACCGCAAATACTCCGGGCGCATTTCCCTCGCCCACTTCCTGAGGTTTAGCATCGAGCGCTGCGACTATTCGCCCCGGATAGCCCGCGACTTCCCCCTGGAGGCAGGACATAGCGGATATAGTCATCGCCAAATCTTCTGCCTGCTCACTGTCGAGAGGATCAAGTCCCCAAAGCTGACAGAATTCAGCGCTGCCCTGCCAGGCAGAGGGGGAATACAGATGTGGCTCTAACAGGTCAGATACCGCCAGGGGAAGATAAATTCGCACCTGGCAATTGTAGCGGCTAGCCGGGGATCCTCAGCCTCTTTAATGCTGTGTTGCCCAAATACTCTCCGGCCAACCAACACCCACCACAAATTTCCCGCTATAAACTCATCTTTCTTTAATTCTTTCTTAATTCGCTTTTATGGACAGCCTCCCCGCAAATGACTTTTGTAACTGGAGAAATTTGCATATACCTGTTTAAACAGTTCGAGAACGCGCATTGGCAACGGAGCCCTCTTATCCCCGCCTCTCTAATGAATTAGCGTTTTTCTCTAATATTTAAAGGATTTGAGTCGATGAGTTTAGCAGCGCAAAGCCTCCTCGCCCGGGAGGTAACAGAAACAGATGTTCCCCCGGAAATAAACAAGGTAAACCCGAGGCAAGAACTTTTTCCGCCCGGCAAACCGTTAGTAACAATCTGCCCTCAAGATGGCGATACTCCTGGACCCTGCGCGATAATTTGTCCCGAACTTCCGCGGATTCCCTTAAGCCCCAAATACGGCCCCCTCGAAGTCCAGACTCTGCTGCCCCGCCCTCAAGATAGTGAGAAAACACCCGCTAAACCGGCAGGTGCCTCCCTATCGTCATTACCTCAGATAAAACCGTGGGTGGCAACCGCCGTAAAAACCATATTCGAAGTATTTTCTGGCCGCCGTTCTGCGCAGGCGGTAACTAACTGGTTTACCCCGGACTTACAGAGACCGTTTCTAGCATTAGCGCGTAGCGAGAGGCATCGTCCCCTGCCAACAGCGATTCAGATCCGCCGAATTCTTTGTCGCAGAGCCGGGATCGGGACTGAGGGCGGCGGCGCCTTCGAAGTCGCGGTGAGTATTAGCGATGGCTCTCGGGTACGGGCAGTGGCAATGCGTATCATCCCCTGTGACAAAAAATGGAAGATTTCGGCGCTCGAGATCGGATAAACGATTCCGCCGGTAAGTCTCGACGAACAATCAGTTCTATCCTTGGTTTTTCCTAAGGCCTCTCCACCCAGTCGCCAAACTTCTGCGGTAGTCAGCAGAAATTCCGAAAGGTACCGCTAGCCTTAGAGCTAGCGGTACCTCCGGGAAGGATTAGCGACGCTTCTTACGCTTCTTCTGCGCGCGGCGCTGAGCACGGTTACCGCCTTGCGCTGCGGTTTGCCGCGCGGCCTCGGCACCAAAAGCTGAGCCTTGCCCAGACGCTCCCGCGCCCGCCGGCACCGTTTGTGAGGATTCCTTGTTTCCGGTATCCCCCATTACCGAGCCTTCTGCCAGCGCTTTCTTCTTGGCTTGTTCCGCTTGCTGCTTTTCTGCCTCGAGCTGCTGTTCATAGACCTGTTGGAACTGGTGGGCGAAACTGAAGATCCCGGTGACCGTATCTTCCCTAACCTGACCCATCATGTTTTCGAACATTAGCGCGCCCTCGGACTTGTATTCCACCAAGGGGTCACGCTGCCCCATTGCTCGCAGGCCGATACCTTCTTTGAGGTAGTCCATCTCGTAGAGATGCTGTTGCCACAGGCGGTCTACCGTAGCCAGCAGCACCCGGCGTTCCAGTTCTGCCATCGGCTGGTCACCCAGCTGATCAATCGCAATTGGGTTCTCGTTTACCTGATCCAGGATTTCTTCATAGGCATCGGCAATATCGTTCTGCAACATAGTTTCCAGCTCAGAAGCCGAAATATGCAGGAAAGAGCCGTCCTCATCTTTGAGTTCAGAAAGGGAGGCGCGCACCGGATAAACCGCGCGGAGGTTGTTCCACAGTTTTTCCAAATCCCATTCGTTAGAATCGGCGCCTTCGCTGGTGGCGTGGGTGACCGCCTCTTTAATCAAAGTCCGCAGGTAGGAAGGAATCAGCTCATCGAGATCAATTTCTTTATGCAGCACTTCTTGACGTTCGGTGTAAATCAAGTCACGCTGATCGGTCATCACGTCGTCATATTTAAGGACGTTCTTACGAATCTCGAAGTTCTGCGCCTCCGTCTGATGCTGCGCGGACTGGATGCGCCCGGAAACCATCTTGGATTCCAGCGGCAAATCCTCGGGGTAGAGCGACGAATTCATAAACCGGGTAACGAACGCCGCCATATTCTTCATCATCAACGGGTCATCCATTGCCAGGTAGAAGCGGGATTCCCCGGGGTCACCTTGACGTCCCGAACGCCCGCGCAACTGGTTATCAATGCGGCGAGCATCGTGACGTTCGGTGCCGAGGACGTAGAGTCCGCCCAGGTCAACTACCTCTTCGTGTTCGTCAGCTACCTCGGCCTCGGCCTCGGTAAGAGCATCCTCCCAAGCTGCTTGCCATTCGGAGAGGTTCTCCTCCGGATCCAGGCCGCGCGCACGTAGTTTCTGATCCGCGATATGCTCCGGGTTGCCGCCCAGCATAATGTCGGTACCACGTCCGGCCATATTGGTGGCCACGGTAACCATGCCTTTACGTCCGGCATCGAATACCACCTGGGCTTCATGGGCGTGCTGCTTCGCGTTGAGCACGTTGTGCGGCACCCCGGCCTCATCGAGCAGGATCGAAAGTTCTTCCGACTTGGCAACATCGGTGGTACCTACCAGAATCGGCTGGCCTTTTTCGTGGCGTTCCTTAATGTCACTAACAATCGCCTTGAGCTTTCCGCGCCGGGAAGGATAAACCAAATCCGGCTGGTCAATGCGGATCATGGGCTTATTAGGCGGAATCGGGATAACCCCAATCTTGTAGGTATTCATGAACTCGGCCGCCTCGGTTTCCGCAGTACCGGTCATGCCCGAAAGTTTGTTGTATAGGCGGAAATAGTTCTGCAAAGTGATAGTGGCCAGGGTCTGGTTTTCGGCTTTAACCGGGACGTGCTCTTTGGCTTCAATCGCCTGGTGCATGCCCTCGTTGTAGCGTCGCCCTTCCATCACGCGCCCGGTATGTTCGTCAACGATTAGCACTTCCCGGTTGCGGACAATATAGTCCCGATCCCGCTTGAACAACTCTTTTGCCTTAATTGCGTTGTTGAGGAAGCCGATTAAGGGGGTGTGAGAGGCTTCGTAAAGGTTCTCGATTCCTAAGAAATCCTCGACTGCGGCGATCCCCACATCGGTGACCCCCACGGTGCGTTTCTTTTCGTCGACCTCATAATCCATATCTTTTTCTAAGCGGGTTACCAGGGAAGCAAACTTGTTATACCACTGGTCAGCCTCGCCTTGGGCAGGGCCGGAGATAATCAGCGGGGTACGCGCTTCGTCAATCAGAATGGAGTCCACCTCGTCCACGATGGCGAAGTTATGTTCCCGCTGAACGATGTCTTCTACCCGCTGCACCATATTGTCGCGCAGATAGTCGAATCCGAACTCGTTGTTGGTGCCGTAAGTAATATCTGCTTGGTATTGTTTTACCCGCTCCGTAGGGGTTTGACCATTGACAATACAACCCACAGTTAGCCCCAGGAAGCGATAGACGCGCCCCATGAGTTCACTTTGATAACTGGCGAGGTAGTCGTTAACCGTGACTACGTGCACGCCCTTGCCACTTAAGGCATTAAGGTAGCTGGGCATGGTGGCGACCAGGGTTTTACCTTCACCGGTTTTCATTTCGGCGATATTGCCATTATGGAGGGCGATTCCTCCCATCACCTGCACGTGATAGGGCTTTTGTTTGAGGACGCGCCAGGCAGCCTCCCGCACAGTAGCGAAGGCATCCACCAGGATTTCGTCCTCGCTTGCCCCTTTTGCCAGTGCCTCTTTAAACTCGGCGGTCTTGGCTTTTAGCTCTTCGTCGCTGAGAGCGGCGTATTCTTCTTCTTTCGCCACAACTTCGCGAGCTGTCCGGTCTAGGCGTTTGAGGATCCGCCCCTCGCCCATCCGCAGGATCTTTTCAAAAAACGACATTAGTTCTCCCGTGTGTTCGCTCCGTTTACCGATTCTATACGGCTGCTGCAAAAAGCACGATTAGTTATTTTAGTTTTTCCTCTCGGCGTAGCGCCTGGTGGCGCAAGTTTTTTAGGCTCCACGCTTGACTGGCTAGGGGTCACGCCCCAACTTGCCCGCTGTTCTTACGCCCCCAGCTTGGCGTGTAGCTCCCGCGCCATATCGGTATCTTCCCAGGTAAACCCGGAACGTCCGAAATGCCCGTAGGCGGCGGTACGCGAATAGATAGGTCGGCGCAGCGAAAGGCGATCGATAATAGCGGCCGGTCGCAAGTCGAAAGTTTCCCGCACGGCCTCAAGAATCTGAGCTTTATCCATCTTTTCGGTGCCGAAAGTTTCCAGTTCTATCGAAACCGGGTGCGCCGAGCCGATAGCATAGGCCACCTGCAGTTCCGCCCGATCCGCAAGTCCGGCCGCCACTACGTTCTTGGCTACCCACCGCGCCGCATAGGCCGCGGAGCGATCAACTTTTGTAGCGTCTTTCCCGGAGAACGCGCCTCCACCGTGACGCGCCATCCCCCCGTAGGTGTCGACGATTAGTTTGCGACCGGTAACTCCGGTGTCAGCGGCTGGGCCTCCCAAGATAAAGCGTCCCGCCGGGTTCACGAGGGTGCGGAAGTCACTGTCGTCAATCCACGGAACCTGGGAGATAACCGGATCGATCACCGCGGCTTTTACTTCTGCCCGCAGGTCTTTAAGGCTGACAGAAGCTAGATGCTGAGTCGAAAGCACGATGGTGTCTAGCCCTACTGGGCGCCCGTCCTCATAACGTACCGTTACCTGGGTTTTCCCATCGGGGCACAGGTAGTCGAGGATTTTTTCCCGCCGAACTTTTTCGAGTTGCTTAGACAAGCGATGCGCCAGCCAGATCGGGGCGG
>OKIM01000240.1_pt1 | contig 15102 bp, 18 predicted proteins | sample 1612191 | NCBI WGS metagenome assembly OKIM01 (sample SAMN04436781, study PRJEB24849) | human gut metagenome | biome: human gut; feature: NICU; material: stool | host: Homo sapiens | place: USA: Saint Louis, MO | collected 2011-03-31 | reverse complement strand
GACAGCAAAGCAGGGCGTAGTCAATCGCCCACATGGATGGAAAGCCCAAAAAACTCTCACGTCCAAGCCCCGCCCCTCGTGGGCGCGGGCAATTGACAGTGCGTATGTAAATGTACGAAACTCATAGGGATACCTCCCGTTCCCCTTCGAGTTCTTCAAGTTCTCGAAGCAACTGGAGCAAGTCGCAGGTGTAGTCGGTTACTTTTTTTAAGTAGCTAAAATCCAAAGATTCTAAGTTCCCAATATCGGTGGTTTTTTTAATCGCGTCATCAAAAGTAATTCCGCCACGGTTAGTGGCTAAAAGATGAAGAACGGTTTTCAAAGCGGCAGGCTCTATTTTATAATCCTGAATCGCCTCGGCCTGGTGTTCAAGTAAATCTTCAATCTCGCGGGCAAGTTCTACCGCCTCTTCCCACTTCTCAGCAATTTCGGTATCTAGATCGTTAGCCATTCTCGTTGTCCTTTCTACGACAGCTAGGGTCACGGGGTTAAGCCCTTTGCGTTACTCACTACCCTTGTAGGGCGCGTACACGCTCGGTAACCAGGCCGCGCAAGATGGATCTCGCATCCACTAGGTCGCCCTCTAGTACTGCCTGGTCAGCGTCTTTCCCAAGCAGCGGCACTAATTCCGTAGCTTTCTTATCGAGTGAATCTTCCAAATGTTCGTCCAAGGTGCCTGCTGCGATCAAAGTTAGCGAGCGGGTAGTTCTGGTCTGGCTGATCCGGTTTTGGCGGCGCTGGGCTTGCTCAATAATCGCCGGTGTCCAGTCGGCCTCAGCGAAAATATGGAAATTGCCCCTAGTTAAAGTAATGCCTACTCCGCCAGCGTGAATAGATGCAACTAACGCGGCAAGATGGCCAGCCTGAAAAGCATCCACGGTGCGCGAAATAGTGGCAGGCGAAGTACCGCCAATAATAATCCCTACTTCTTTTTCACCTAGCACTTCTTTTAGTGCCTTACAGGTCTGCTTAGTTACTTCCCGGTGGTGCGTCCAAACCAGCAGCGGGTCAGCATATGTCCCGTCCTCACTTGCTGGATGGTCGCTTACCCACTCTTTAGCCATCTCGGATACTTTGGGAATCTTGGCCAGGCCTGCCGCCTCTCTAAGAAGCGAAATCATAGGCAGGGGATCGGCGCAGAACCCGTCAATCATTGCCGGGGTAATCCTCGGCCCGAAATCTTTAATCCACTGGTCAATCTCGCCAGCAACTTTTTCGTAAGCCTTTTCGTAATCTTTCAGCGATAAATCATCTAGTACCATGACGGAAGATAAATGCTCCGGCAAGTCTTTTAGTACGTCCTCGCGCTCACGCCGCACCCACACGTCCTCATCCAAGACTTGCTTTAGGTGGGGTATCATTTTCTTTCTTGCCTTTTGTTCCCCCCACGGCGTTTGCCAAAGGTATTTTCTACAAAACGCGCCGTAACCACCAAAAGCAGATGTTAAATCGCCGGTAATATCCAAAACGTTGGTTATCTCGTAGACCTTGCCAAGCAGGGGAGTGCCCGATAAAGCCAGCACTTTTGGAACATTCCTAGCTAGCTTCTTAACTGCCTTAGAGCGGGCAGCTTTCCAGGTTTTTAGCCGGTGAACCTCATCAATGATCATGAAGTCCGGGGCCCATTCGCAAAGCATTTTTACGATGTCTTTTCTAGCCCCCAACATGGAATCTGGCACTACCACAATTCCAATATCGGGCAGGTCAGGTAGCGGCTTAGATGATTGAATCATTTTGACGTGCGGCCCTGGCGGATCAATACCCACCCCGCCAATGCGCTCAGCCTTTTTCGGGCGGGCCGGATTAGCCACGTTAGAAACGGACGCTTCTCGCGCCCACGAAGCAGCCACCACCGGAGGACAAACTATTACCAGTCTTTTAGCGTCTTTCCTAGCGGCGGCAGCTAGTGAAGTCCTAGTTTTACCAAGACCAGGTGGGTCAGCAAGCAGTGATAGTTCATCTAAGCGGATCGCGGCGCTAAGTTGATAATCAAACAAGTCAAGGCCAAACCAGGGAGGAACCTGCTTCCAAAGCTCGGCCCTGGCCCCTTTGGATAGCTCGGCGTGACAAGCAGTAGCAGCAAGGTCATCTTCACTAACCTTGCAGATACCCCCCGCATCATCTTTTAAGGCAAAGCCACCACTTTTAACCGCGTAAAGAGTACTCATTCTTCGTCTTCGCCCTCGCCGGATAGATAGTAGAAACACATATTTAGCTGGTCAGTCCCGTCCTCAATACCGCTAGCAAGTTCCCTAAGTACGCGGGCGTTCGTTTCGATAAGATTCGGCAACAGCTGGTGTCGTACAAGATCGTCTGTATTACCGGTGATGAGCGCGCTTTGAGCATTTTCAAGGATTGCTCTCTGATAAAACCGCAAAGAATCGACAATATTTGCAATCTGCTCTGTGCGCTCCCGCATGGCCTCAAGGTTTTTAAGCATTAAGGCAAGGTACTCGGTGTCTTCGGGCTTATTCTTGGGCATCGCGAAGCCCCTCCTCTGCTAAAATCTGGATTGTCCATCCGTCGATTGTTACGGTGACGGGTTTCCTAATGCTGTTTGCTCCTGCTATTGCGGCTTCAAATGTGCGCATGTGGGGCATTCGTCGTCGAACGTTGCTTTGGCTGACACTTCCGCCTGTGGCTGCCCCGACCTCTGCTATTTCAGCGCCAGCGCATACGGCTTCTGCGCCCGTTCGGTCCAGAAAAATTTTCATCGCTTTTAGGGCTTCGTTCGTTAACCGCACCCGGCATAAGTTTTGGTTTTTTGGGTCTTCAGGGTGGCGGCCTTTAGCGATTTGCTTAATGGTTTCGCGGGCTGGCTCAAGAACTTGCCGAATCAGTTCGGTTTTTGTTTCTTCGTTAATCTCGCTCATCACCCAGTCCTTCCTTAACAATCTTTTCCAAAACCAGCGCACTGGAAGAAAAGTTAATCCTGGAGCGGTTCAGCACGGCTTTTATCTCCGGATCTTCTACCTCTTTGGCCAAATCCCTGGCCACCTCGGCTAAGTGGTCGGCTGCAAAAAACAGGTCCTCGATCTCGTAATAAAGTTGGTCGCTAGTTTCTGACATGGCCTTCTCCTTTCATTTCTACGAAAGCAAGTCACGCGACAAGGGCCGCGAGACTAAGCCTTTTTAGCTATTTCCTGTATCTCCCTTGTAGGGCGCGCCAGGATTTTCAGGCAGCGGAACCTCCATACCGTCTTTGAAGAAATGCTGGTCTAGAGCAGTGCCATCCTCGTTATACCTGGTCAGCCAAGCATCGCCGTTCCCGCAATAGGTAGTTACAGCTGAGATAACCCCTGAGTCCCAATAGCTGACGAAGGTTTGATCTATCTCGCCGGACCCCGGATCAATACTGTAATAACTGGTTGGCAAAAGCTGACCAGCAAAAAGCCCATAGCTGACGGCCAGCGGCGCGGAAGTGGCCCGAAAATACCTCTCGACCTGCTTAGCGCTCGGGGTGAAAGACACCAAGGTCACCTGGCCGTCCCTGTTCCAATGAACTAAGGAAGGCTGAGAGGTACTTTGCAGCGGCGCTAAATCCGGCTCCAGACTGCCCCGAGAAACAAGAAACCCATCCGGGGAGTAAATATCGGTTTCGAAGCCAAAACCGGTGCGAAAAAAGCAGCTAGTGCCGCCATCGGGCATAGGGGTAGTGCTGATTAGTTCGCGAGTTTCTATCGGATAGTTAAAAGTAGTCATGCCTACCACGTAGGGCGCGGAAGATTTTGCTAGTAACGGTTACTGCCACTTTGTCGGATCATTCCTCGCGGCGAATGAACTCCCCGTTCTCATAGAAAGTAGCCGATGTTCTCTTACCATTTTCGTCAAATTTTTGTAACATTGGAAAGTTTCTATCCCTAATGGATTCCCCATACGGGTTAAACCGGAGAATCGAAGCAGGCTTACCATTTTCGTAATACTGAACTTCCTCGCCCACAATCTGCTCGCCAGATTCTAGCGGGGCATCTAGTTTATAGAAGAAGCGCTCATGGGCGACACTTCCGTCTTTTCTCAAAACGCGGTCACAATACACCCGAGCGTCAGGCTCAGTATCCGGCGCGAACAGATAAGCGTTAATTTTTCCTCGGTCAACGTTGTAACGCTCGGAGATGGAGCCATCGTCTCGCCACTGAATCTGGTAAGGCTGGTTAAACTTCCTTACCGGCTGCTTATCTCGGTCAAGGTACATGCGAATCCCGAGCTTCTTTCCCTTATAAGACTCAATTTCATAGCCCTTAGAGGTCTTAAAGGTTTTGTTCGTATATCCGGCCAAGACTTCCTGCTCCTCAACCAAGTACCGCTCACCTGGCGCAAGATCGGTGAAGGGCTTATCTTCCCAATAGAGGGTTGTAAATCCATGCTCATCAATATGTTTTTTCGGCCAATCAGGGATAGAAAACGCACTATTATCTAAGCTCATTCCAGCTTCTTCACGGCGCTTCTCGGTGAATTTGCCACCCTTGCCGCGCGGATGTTTTGACTCAAAATCGTTATTTTTGCCCATACCTAGTGTTGTTGGCGGGGGCAAAAGTGCAACGCAAAACATTTTGGGTGCAACGCAAATGCAGCGCAAATAGTTTCGTTGCAAAAAGTGCGCGCCCCTCGTGCAGCTGCCGGGACTTTGCATCGAACTTGTTTCAGTATCGAAAGTACGCGCCCTACGTAGTAGGTATGAGAGAAAAAGAAAATAGCAATGATTACTTTTCGCGCAGTTCTTCTGAGGATCGAAGAATCATAGACATATCACCATGTGACGATGGGGAAGTGTATGTCTTGTTCGAGACTGAAGATGGTTTCGAGCGCGAGTATTGGAAGGGAACTGCCTATATTCGCCACCGAGCATACCTGGACAAAGATAAAAAGTTAGTCCAAAGCCTAGATAAACCGAGGAATGTGGTCTGGGATAGACGCGGTAATGTAATTCGCGCAGAATTTTCCCCGAGCAAAAGCCAATTGGAAGAGTATTTTTCCAAGACGGATGAGCCCTTAATCGTGGGTTACATTGGCGAAGAAGGATACTCGGAAAAAGTAACCAGGTATATCCAGAAGGACAAATCAAGTGGGCAGATATTAAGTGTTGAACTGTTGCGCGATAATGGCAGCGGGATACTAGCCAAGAGCACTTTCAATCTTGCTGGAAAAGCACATTCTTTTTCCGACAAACCAGCCATAGAAGAATACTCCCGGTATGGCGTTTTGCTAAAACAGGTTTGGAAAAAAGAGGGCGTGCTGGATCGAGAGGACGGACCAGCGATCATTGTTTATGACGGGCGCGGAGGAATCAACAAAAAAGAGTATTGGATGGACGGGTTTTTCCTACGCAGCGATCCCCCGAGATTGGAGAACAGCTTTTCTAAGTCGCTTCATAAATGCTGGGAAAGATTTAAGTGGCGCTTCCAAGGTCACTGAGCCGGAAAAACTATTTTGTGCCGCTGCCGGTACTTTAATCACACGATTTTGCTTGCGCCCTATATGGGAGGCATGACGAAAACACTGGAAAAAGAATCGAAACAACTACGCGATTTTGTGTCTGACCTATTCTCCGCCACGGAAAACCAAATTGGCGGGGTACACATCCAGCGTCACCAGTACGCCAACCAAAACCTATTTGTGCTGAGCAACATCCAAACTGACAAGTCGTACCTGCTCAACACTGTCGGTGAAGACAAGAAAGTTAAGAGCTTCCACAGAATGAGGACTGGCGAGCCGGTGCAGGGAAGGGAGTTCCAAGAAATCCTCCGCGCCCTACAGGGGTAGTAGAAGACCTACGAGAAAGGAAAGTCCGATGCAGACCTTCACCGATAAACAAGACGCAATCTACAAGTTTATTACCCGCCCGCTGCTAGATGCCGGGCTAGACCCGGCTGAATACGACACCGGAAAATTAGCCAGCAAAATTCTTGGGGTAAAGAAAGGGAAATACTACCTTAAATCATCTTGCGTTCAGTTTTGGATGGCGGTAGAGGACTGCGCGATCTGAGCCAGCCGGGATAGCACAAAGTGGGCGCATGGCACAGCCACCGCGTTACCCCAAAGCGAATACAGCTGCCCATCCGACACCGGATTTTTCAGCCACCTGACAACCTGAGAAGGCGTTTTAGTTTTCTTCAGCCCCCGCGCCTTATCCCAAGTGGTATGGACACCGACCCAAAAATCCAGTTCATCTTTACTTGGGTCATCTATCGCTAGATCATCTGTCCACCAGTCCGGGAACCCTTGCAAACGCGCGCATTCGGTGGGGGTGAGCCTGCGAATATCCATTCCTTCCACCACGGCCACCCCGCCCTGATTACAAGTAGGGGAAAGGCCGGAAGTATCCAAAGTCTTACTGACGTTTAGTTCTACCCCGAAACTGCCATAGGGGTTATTGCGCTCTAAGTGGATAGCGTTAAACCCAAAGACGGCGGCATCTATTTTTCCAGGGCTTTCTTTAGTTTTTCCGGCAGGTGATCTTTCTTCGGCCCTGATCTGGCAAGAAGCCTCGCTCTCGCGACCTCGCTCAAAAAGAATCTCGGGTGCGGATCGGCCTGCAAGATCTGCGACAAGGTAGATTCTTTTACGACGCTGGGGCAATCCGAAGTATTGCGCATCGAGAACTCGCCAGGCAATCGAGAATCCGCTATCCACGATAGCCCCCGCCTGACTCCATTTTCCAGGTCTAGGAAGTCCATTTGCTTTCCTTTCGTCTTTAACTGAGACGATTTGTTTAAGCACTTCATGAAAATCTTCCCCCTTATTGGAATAAAGCGCACCGGGAACGTTCTCCCACACCGCAAAACGGGGATACCTACCTCCGCTTGCCGTGCGCATTTGTTTAATGATTCTTATAGCTTCAAAGAAAAGCCCTGACCTAGAACCAGTTAGGCCTTTCCCTTGACCTGCAACCGATAAATCCTGACAGGGCGAACCAAAAGTAACAACGTCAACCCCTGGCACCTTTGTCCCATCAATTTTTGATACGTCCCCGTAGTGTTCCATATCCGGGAAACGCCGGTAAGTCACTAGCGTTGGAAACGGGGCAATCTCCGAGGCCCACACCGGGACAAGACCAGACCGTTGCCCAGCAAGCTCGAACCCTCCAGAACCAGAAAAAAGCGAACCAAGCCTAGTCAACCGGGTCAAAAGTTACCTCCCGTCCGGATTCGTCGTGAACTGCCCCAATGCTGAAGATGTTGGGACTTCTTGTTTCATCCAAACACCGCCCGTTTTCCCAACGGATGAAAAATCCATTGGTGCTACTGGTCTTACATGTTTGTCCGCAAGAGTACTGCTATGTTCCACAGCAGGGACGTTTATAGACTGCCCGAGTCTTACCATGTTCTTAGCCGCGTGAATATCCCGATCATCTTGGTATCCACACGCTTCGCAAACGAATGTTCGCTTATTTGGCTCGTGTTTTGTCTTGCATCCGCAGATGCAGGTGGCGGTGGTGGCTAGGTATTTATCTAGCATTACAGCCCTTGGGTTGCGTTCTAGTTTTGCTTTTACGCGACCTAGTATTGAGCCTTGCAACCGTTTACCGGCTCTTACCCGTCCTTGCTTCTTAAACCAATCATGTATCGGTTCGTCTTGGTAGTACACAGTCTCGTTCTTTAACAGTTCATGTACTATCTTGTTTGCTATATCCTCCCTTTTGTTTGCGTCTTTTGCTAGGACTTTTTCTAGGCGAGCCATTGTTTTTGCTCTGTTGTTTGAGCCGGGTTTTTGGCGAGAGATTTTTCTTCTCAAGCCTTTTGCGCGCTCACTTTCTTCAACCAAGGCATCGATCTTTACTCCGTTAGAAAAAGTCAGATGAGTTTTCACCCCCATATCCACTCCAATAGAAGTACCAGGGGCAAAATCTTCCGGCTGCTTATCTACGTAGCAGGTGATTACAATGAAAAGTCCATCCGGTCTATCCAGTAGTTTGCAGTTGGCAAACTCGGCCTCGGCTGGTAACTGGTCTAAGCCTCGTACTCTCATCCAGCCGGGAATATTAGCTAGCTTTACTCGGTTCTTTTCTCGGTTGATTTTGTGCGAGTTTCCATATTGGGGGAAGTTGACCATGGTCACTTGTTTTCGGTATCGAAGCCTGCCAACTTTCCTGCCTTTAGATTTAAGTTTCGATAAGGCCTTTAGGTTAGCTCGCAACCCATCTACAACGGATTGAGCTAGTTGCCCACCAAGAACAAGGAATTCTCTTTCTTCCATCCCGTCAGGGGTTTTGACTTGGACTTTCCCACCGAGTTCCTTTAGATAATCATTATCGAAACGCCCGTTAGCAATACAAGAATTAGCCAGCCATTTACACTCCAAAAACAGGCGGGCAATAGCTTCTTCCTGATTGTTGTTTAGATGGGAACGGTCAATCTTTATTTTCCGGGTGAAACAGTCCATTTTAGCCCGGCGAGCCCTAGTGGCCTTACCAGCCTCTCTAATGCGCGCATTTTTAGCCAAACGCGCCTCATCACTTAAATTCGTTCGCATACTTTCTTGTCTTGCCACTAGGTTCACCTCCCAAAACGGACACAGATTATTTACTTGCACTACCTACGTAGGGCGCGAGGAAAGGACAAAGGAAAACGGGACACCCAAAGGCAAAATCGCTAGCTGAGGCATTTGCGAAATTCAACAATATACATCCGCGCGATTTAATCCACCGGGTCAAAAGTTACCTCCCGACCGGACTCATCATAAGACCTAATAATCAGCAGCTCGCCCTGGAAATAAAACGAAGCCCTAGCAGGACGGCCATTTGGCCAATAAGTAACCTTGGCTGGCCCGCCGATCCGGTGCAAGGCCCCATTTACGCGCCACTCCTCAAAGTTTTTCTTGCCTTTTTCGTCATAAGTAACTTTGGCCGGGTGCGTATAAGAATGCAGCTGCCCGCCCTGGTAAATCTCCTCCAAGGCAAGCGACCCGTTCTCGTGGTATCCCTTAACCGCCTGCAAAACCCCGTAGCGGGCATAAACTTCTTGCTCTATAGTCCCGTTGGGACGATAAATGATCATAGCGGGCAGATACTCGCGGTTAAGATTACCCATCTCGTCCGTGTAGGTTTCAATGGTGTTTTCGCCCTCGTCCACGTAGACGTTCTTCATCTCCTGAGAATGGTTAAAATACTCATCGTCTGGGACAAGAGATAACCCAGATTCAGCTTTTTGTTGCACCCCGAACTTGCCGTCTTTTTGCCGAGCGCTTTCCCGAGCCTGAGCCGCCGCATTAGATACCATGTTTTCTTCACTTTCCATCTAGTTTTCCCCCAAGGCGGGGAACAATTTCCTGCCGCCCTGGGGGACTTTTCGTGTCACTATCTATTTGTTGGCGGGGCTAGTTTTTCGGGGCCATCCGCATAGGCCGACCCTTACGATCCTTAGCACTCACGGCCCAATCCTTATTGACCCCGTGGTCGATAATGTGCAGGCAGATACGAACCGAACCTTTGCGGCCCTTCATCTCCTGGTTGGACTTGAATACCACCACGTCGTGACCAAGCAGCGCTCTGGCCCGGTAAACCATATTGGCTCCCCGCTTATTAGTCACCCATTCGGTGCGGAAGGTTTCAGTACCATCCTCGCTATCTTGATTACCCGTGTATAGGGTGATGATCCCGCGCTTATCCTTGCCTTCGCTCGGCTCAATGCCGCAAAGCACGCCCTTAATCGGGACAGCTTCATCTAGTTCTTCCAGGCGGCGAACAACGCTGCCTTTAGGGGAGGCTACCGAGCATTTAAGCTCAAGGGCAAGATCAGATACTTCCTCACAGTAAGTGAAGAAGTCTTTGCCCTCCTCATCTACCATTGAAGCGGCAATAAGGGCATATAGTACGTTTAACGAACTCATTTTATTTTTCTCCTTTTCTTAGATTTCGTTTCCACACTTCCTATGTAGGGCGCGCGCCATTTTTCGAATTTCACTAGGTAAAAATTGGAGTGTACTTTTGCCCCAGAAACGGTGGGATCTTTAGCTTCACTGATGGATGGTGCGAGGAACGCGGGTATAAGCCAGTAGGTATTAGCAACTGCCTTCTTACTGCTATTTTGCTGTTCCATCCAGTAGCTTTATTTTTACCCCCAATCCTTTTTCGTTTCCGTTTCCTCGCGCCCTATATAGGCAGTGAATGTGAGAATTAGTAGCCATTTTGGGGAGGTGAGCCTAGTGACAAGAAAAGAAAGTGCGTCTACGAACCCAAGTAGCGAAGCCCGCTTGGCTAAGAATGCGCGTATTAGAGAGGCTGGTAAGGCCACTAGGGCTCGTCGGGCTAAAATGGAGTGCTTTACCCGCAAGTTAAAGATAGACCGCTCCCACCTGAACAAGAGACAAGAAGAAGCCATTGCCCGCTTGTTTTTGGAGTGTAAATGGTTAGCGAATTCCTGTATTGCTAATGAGCGCTTTGACACCGATTACCTAAAAGAGCTAGGTGGAAAAGTCCAGGTTAAGACCCCCGAAGGTATAGAAGAAAGAGAGTTCCTTGTTCTAGGTGGCCAGCTTTCCCAATCGGTCATTAAGGGATTAAAAGACAATCTGCGTGCCTTATCGAAACTTAAAGCCAACGGTAGAAAAGTTGGCAGGCTGCGTTATAGAAAACAAGTAACTATGGTTAACTTTCCTCAGTACGGCAACTCACACAAAATCAACCGGGGAAAGAACCGGGTAAAACTAGCTAAAATCCCTGGTTGGATGAGGGTACGCGGGCTAGATCAGTTACCTGAAAATGCTGAGTTTGCCAACTGTAAACTATTGGACAAGCCAGACGGACTTTTCATTGTAATCACCTGCTACGTAGATAAGCAGGCTCAAGATTTTACCCCTGGTACTTCTATTGGAGTGGATATGGGGGTGAAAACTCATCTGACTTTTTCTAACGGAACAAAGATTAATGCCCTAGTTGAGGAAAGTGAGCGCGCAAAAGGCTTGAGAAGAAAAATCTCCCGCCAAAAACCCGGCTCAAACAACAGGGCAAAAACAATGGCTCGCCTAGAAAAAGTCCTAGCAAAAGACGCAAACAAGAGGGAGGATATAGCAAACAAGATAGTACACGAGCTACTAAAGAACGAAACCGTGTACTACCAAGACGAACAGATAAAAGATTGGTTTAAGAAACAAGGACACATTAAGCCTGGTAAAAGGTTGCAAGGCTCAATACTCGGGCGCGTAAAAGCAAAACTAGAAATGAGTCCAAGGGCAGTAATGCTAGATAGATACCTAGCAACCACCGCCACCTGCATATGCGGGCATAAAACCAAGCATGAACCAGACAAACGCACATTTATTTGCAAATCGTGTGGATACAGTGATGACCGGGATATTCACGCGGCTAAAAACATGGTAAGACTCGGGCAGTCTCAAAATGCTCCTGCTACGGAACATAGCAGTACTCTTGCGGACAAGCATTTAATGCCAGTAGCACCAATGGACTATACACCCATTGGTGCTACTGGCAATGTTTGGATGATTCAAGAAGCCCCAACATCTTCAGTGTTGGGGTAGTTCATAGAACTTTTTTCAGGTCTTCCGGTGGGGCAACAAGCAGGTCGCGGGCAAGATCGGCAAACACAGTTAAAGTTGCTACCGCCCCGTTCATCCAGGCTTTGATCTCTTCCTCGCTGCCACTTAAGGGGAACGGGTTAACCGCCAACACTGAGCGGATGCCGCCGCGTAAGCGAGTGTTAAGCCCATCAGATAGGCCATTAAATTTGCCTTGCCGCTCCTGCGCAGCCTTAACCACCAGATACAAGCAACCAGTGAGCTTAGCTAGATTCTTTTTGCTAGCTTTACCCCCGGTTTCTTTTAGATGCTCGTAGGCTAGCGACACTAGCCCGAAAGCCCCTTGGGCCCCATACCCATTAGCATTGGGATACTGGTCGGGGAATGGGTCTTCCCAAGGACGCTGATCCATCCATTTATCTTTAGTCGCCAACTCAGGCTCCTTTCTGTTTTTATTTCCACTTCCTATGTAGGGCGCGGCCCGTAAACCCTGAAAAAACAGCTCGTCAGGGCTAGGAACAGCTACTTTCGGGGAAGACTTCGATGCCGGGCAAATCTCCGCTAGAGGGCACCAGCCACACAAAGGAGAGGGGGAGTAAGAAAACACCCCTAGAGAATCAGCGGCAGTAATATCCGCATAGGTTTTACAAAAATCTCTAAGCACCCGCTTTTTACGGCTCGGGGTAAGGTCAATGACGCGTCTTACGCCAACCCCGGTAAAGAAAAGCTCCGCCCCGGATACCTTCTCGCCAAGCTGCTTGCCTAGGGCTAAGGCATATAAGGTTACTTGGTCACCCTGACTATCCCCGTACTTGTTTAAAGCAAACTGGGAAGGATTAGCTTTCTTCGCCCCCGAGGTTTTGTAGTCAATAATTTTCGGACCTGTGCTAGATTCATCGATCCTATCAGCAATGCCATAAAACGGCACCCCATCAAGTTCCACCGAAATCGCAGTTTCAAGCATTTTAGGGCAAGCCTTGGCCGGGTCCTCAATATCGAAGATATGACGCGCCTTATCCCAAGCAAGATCAAGTAGTTCTAAGGTTTCCCCCGCGATATTTTCAAGCAATACCCATAGCTTTTCCTCAGTGCGCTCACCAGGCTCTAGGCTATAAAGTTCTTCCAGGCTTTTATGGACTACCGTGCCAATATGGGCCGCAGACAAAACATCCTCGGTGCCGCGAAGACGGCGCGAAACCGCCCAAGAAGCCGGGCAATTGGAAAAACTACCCGCCCCAGACGGCGACAAAGACTTAGGAATAAGACTTAACCCATCGGTTTTAAGCCCATCTTTTTCCAGTACCATGCCATTTAACGGTTTATCGGTCATACTTCCCATGTAGGGCGCGGGCAAAACATCAGTGATTGAGCACCAACATATGTTCACTCTCCCCTCGCGCCCTATATAAGTAATGAAAGTAAAACTGTTTTTTGGGGGAGCCTAATGATTGACGACGAAACAAAATCCGAACTGATTGGGCAGGTCCTGGAGCCAGCCAGTAAAACCATCACGCAAATTGCGAAGGATCTGTGCCCCAAAGACCCCAAAAACCAAAACCTATGCCAGGTGCAATTAACTAACGAAGTCCTCAAAGCGATGAAAATTTTCCTGGACCGAATGGGCGCAGAAGCCGTACACGCTGGCGCTGAAATAGCGGAAATCGGGGCGGCCACAGGCGGAAGCGTCAGCCAAGGAAACGTGCGACGAAGAATGCCCCACATGCGCACATTTGAAGCCGCAATAGCAGGAGCAAACAACATAAAGAAACCCGTTACCGTAACAATCAACGGGTGGAATATCATTGTTAACCCCGACAACTGGCAAGAAACCGGCAGGCGGCAGTAATCGAGGACGACGCCCACCTGGCAGGGCCATTTTTGGGCCAACCAAGCCGCTCACCCGAAAAACAGCCCGTCAAAAGGCACCGGGACCGGTGCAAAGAAAAGCACCCCCGCCCAAAAGAGCGGAGGTGCTAGCGCATGAAACGCGGAGAAAGGTTCCCTTAACGCGGCAGACCCTACGTTCCTTCTCGTCCCCAAGGATGCGCCAATCCTTGTCTCAAAACTGCCGCACTACCTACATAGGGCGCGCATCTTTTCGGAGAAAAAGAAAACCAGGCCTCGATTTATTCCGCGCCGTCGATATAGGTCATGTGAAAATACTGCTCGTCATAGAAGGTGGTGAACCAGTCAAAGAAATCCATTTCGTCTTTTTCAATGTCCTTGAACAGGATAATGAACGCTTGCTCGAACTCTTTAACCGACCCATTTAAGCTCTCCCGATCCGTGGCCGCGTCGATGGCAGAAGTAGTGCGGGCAACTAGCGCGGAAAATTCTGGACCAGGCGAGCAATAAAAATCAATGACCTGTATCCAAGATTTAACGATCCGCTTAGCGGTGGCAATATCGGTATCGGCTACTTTGAAGGCAGAAGCAAACGCGTTGTTTGCATCATTTACTATCGGGTAGGCTCCTGCCCGCTCAATCATTTGGCAATATGTCGGGGTAGTTTCGTCGATGGTTTCCCCCAGCTGTTGCAAGCACGGACGCGAAAGCAATTTAATAGCCCACGCCGGATCAAGACCCGCAATATTTAGTAGCGGAGCGACAGATAGATTGTCTAGGTCAGGATCGGGAGCGCCTTTAAGCCAGCGATCCACCCTGGCTTCACCCTCAGGAGTAAATACATCAATATTTACTAAAGAAAGCACGTCTAGCCACGAACCATCGAGGTTATTATAAAGCGCAATCGGCAGTGTTTCTCCCGGATCTTTCCGCCTATAAAATACGTCATCTTCAACGTTATAGTCGTATTCTTCGTAATGGGGAATATCTACCCCAAAATCGTCTTTATCTTTCTTCCGTTTAACAAGCGGGGTTTTGAGTTCCCACTTTGGAATTAAGGAATAATCGTCGAACTCGCACCCGCGCAGCATCTCGCAATTCATAGCAATGTTGGCTGCCCATTCCATCTGGCTCATCTCGCGGATCATTCCATCTTCTTCAATGTCGCGGGTGTAGAGCAGTTCTTGGGGTAGCCACAATAAGGGGTGCCAAGCCATTTTCGCGTTTAGCCCTGGCCACTTATCGCGGAAGTGATCGGCAACGTGTCCTAGAAAGAGGGGAGTGCCGACTCCGGGCACAATGATTATCTGTTCCGGGTCTAGCCCCATCTCGGCTCGATACCTGGTCTGCTCTGCCACCATCCCTGCATAGGATGGGCGATCCCCAATTAGGTAGCCTTTGTGGGCGGTGTCGGGTAGCGGTATGTATCGCATAAGTTTTCTCCTTGATTGGATAGTAGTTACTTTACCCGCCTACGTAGGGCGCGGGGCGAAAGTAGAAAAAAGAAACTGCACAAGTTTTTGGTGGCCACTTGGGGGCACGCGGAAAATCCACTTTTTTGAAAGTGCTAAAAACAGCCTCTAAAGCAAAACTAAAGTAAAATAGGCAAAGACCTGTCTAAGCCCGTTTTAGGGTCAAGACTTCTTCGTCGGGAACTAAATTTTCCCGTTTTTGGGTCTGATTTTCTTCAAAAGTGCCACTTTGTATCTTAAAAGTGCCACTAAAAGTGCCAAAAGTGCCAGTCGGAGTGCCAAAAGTGCCACTTTGGATTTTTCGTTAAAATAGGTT
>OKIM01000236.1_pt1 | contig 15189 bp, 9 predicted proteins | sample 1612191 | NCBI WGS metagenome assembly OKIM01 (sample SAMN04436781, study PRJEB24849) | human gut metagenome | biome: human gut; feature: NICU; material: stool | host: Homo sapiens | place: USA: Saint Louis, MO | collected 2011-03-31 | reverse complement strand
CTGACACCGATGGTGATGGGGTTTCTGATGGTCGGGAGAAGGATCTTGGTACTGACCCGAAGAATTCTGATACTGATGGTGATGGTCTGACTGATGGTGAAGAGGCCGGTACTGACATCGATGACAAGGGCAATCCTGTCAAAGATGAAAACGGTAAGCCGAAGGTTGATGATTCTAAGGCTACTAAGACCGACCCAACCAAGGCTGACACCGATGGTGATGGGGTTTCTGATGGTCGGGAGAAGGATCTTGGTACTGACCCGAAGAATTCTGATACTGATGGTGATGGTCTGACTGATGGTGAAGAGGCCGGTACTGACATCGATGACAAGGGCAATCCTGTCAAAGATGAAAACGGTAAGCCGAAGGTTGATGATTCTAAGGCTACTAAGACCGACCCGACCAAACCCGACAGCGATGGTGACGGGGTAAACGAGGGTAAGGATGCTTCCTCGGATCAGTGCCCGCTTCTTGCCGGTCCGTCTAGTAATAAGGGATGCCCGGCTTGGGGTGATGGTTCTGGTAATCCTGGCTCCGAGGTAACTTTGCCTAAGGATGATGCCAATGGCAAGTTGCCGAATACGGTCAAGTGTGAGGCTGATAAGGGTGCTACCTGTGCTTTCGATAACGATGGCAACGTTAAGGTCACTGTTCCTGCCGATGCTGCCTCCGGGACTACTATCACGGTTACCGTTAAGGATGGCGACAAGACCCTGGATAGTTCCACGGTGACGGTCACTAAGCCCAGTGCGGATGACACAGATGGTGACGGGGTTAGCGATGAGCGGGAAAAGGAACTTGGAACCGACCCGAATAATCCTGATACCGATGGTGACGGCTTGACTGATGGTCAAGAGGTCGGAACCGACGTTGACAAGGATGGTAAGGCCGTCAAGGATGAGAACGGTAAGCCGAAGGTTGATGATTCCAAGGCCACCAAGACCGACCCCACCAAGGCTGATACTGATGGTGACGGGATTAATGATGGTGACGAGGTAAATGGCACCAAGAATCCGTTCAAGGGTGATAAGGCTGACCCGAACGGTAAGCCGGGAAATACTGACCCGAACAATGCCGACACTGATGGTGATGGCATTAATGATGGTGACGAGGTGACCGGAGCTAAGAACGGTGGTAAAGCCACTAACCCGAACAAGGCTGACACCGACGGTGACGGCATCAATGATGGTCAAGAAATCAAAGATGGTACCGATCCGCTGAATCCGAATGATCCCGGCAAGAAGGGCAAAGGCACTACCAAGGTAGTCAAGGTGTGGCAGAAGCTCCCCAAGACTGGTTCCGCGGCAGTGTCGGCACTGGCGCTAGGGTTACTAGCCATTGGGGCGGGTGCAGTCATGGTTCGCCGTCGTAAACAGCAGTAACCATTAAGAACAACTAAATAACAGTTTGGGTCGCCCCTCAAAAAGGGGCGACCCAAATTTATTGTCTTCTTCGCACCACGTCCTAGTACCTAGTGCTTAGTGCAAGGGGTGCCGCAAAGAGAACTGGTACTGCCTATCCATAATCGCTTTCAATGCCGGATACGCCTGGTTTTGCAGCTCCGCTAGTTCCAGATAGATTTCATGGTTCTTAAGGTTCGGTTCCGAGGTGTCGCCCAAGGCCGCCATCCCTTTCGAAGCCTCTTCCACGGAATCGTAGGCATCAGTTTGCGCCATCGCCATCACCGCGGCGCCCATAGCCGAAATTTCTTCGGTGTCACAACTGGTGAGAGGTAGCCCGATACAGTCGGTCATTATCGCGCGCCATAGGGGAGAGCGCTGCCCGCCACCCATTACCCGCACTGACCGCAAAGGCACCCCGGTAGTTTCGGCAAGCGCATGCAGGTTGGTAGCCATAGTCAAAGAAATACCTTCCAGAATCGAGCGGTAGATTTCCGCCCTCCCATAGGCTCCTGCCAGCCCGATGATGGCGCCGTGGGCGATGGGATCCCAGAAAGGTGACTGCACTGCGTTCCAATAGGGCATGGTTACCAGCCCGCCACAGCCGGTTGCCACCTGGGAGGCCGCTTTATCTAGTTCGGGATCTGGGCGCCCCTCAAGTTCAGGATTACCCAGTTCGCTGCGGAACCAGCCCGCCAGGTGGGCACCAGAATTCTGTACGATTTCCAATACGTATTGTCCGGGAATACCCGCCACGTCGGTGCGGAACACGTCAGCTATTTGGTAGCGAGGCGAATGTACCCCGGCTACCAGGGCAGTCCCCATATTCAGGTAGGCTTCCTCCATACCGATAGCCCCGGCACCCAATGCGGCCGCTTGCCCATCCCCGCAGGCAGCTACCAGTTCAACAGGTTGTTTGATTCCCCAATCCTCAAGCACCGATTTCTTGATCGGGGCGATTATCGAGGCTGCGGGAACCAGGTCCGCTAACTGGTCGCGTTTGATTCCGATTAGATCGAGCAGTTCCGGGGAGTAATCCAACTTCGCGGAATCCAGGAATCCGAGAGAATCGGCAGTTGCCACCGAATCAACCCATTGCCCGGTCAGAGCATGAGTCAGGTAGCCGTGCACCCCCACCACTTTGTAGGCAGCAGCTAGCTTTTCGGGTTCATGCTCCTTTAACCAGGCAATCTTGTAGATCGAGGGAGTGGTATCGGGTTGGAACCCCGAAAGTTCATGTACTCGTCGGCTACCAATCTTTTTCACCTGCTCCGCGGCTCTGCCATCTAGCCATAAAATCCCGGGACGAAGAGGGACGCCTTCTGAATCTACCAAAGCGAATGATTGGCGCTGAATAGTGGCGCAGAGAAATTCGATGCGGCTACGATCAGTGTCGCTAAGCTGCGCAACTGCCCGCCCTACGGCCTCATTGGTGCTCTTCCACCAGTCGCGAGGGTCTTGTTCATAAAAGTCCACTCTTGGGGTGGACATTGCAAATTCTACCTTCGCCTGTGAAAGTACCGATCCGGCACTGTCGACAATTATTGCCTTAGTACTGGTGGTAGAGGAATCTACTGCGATTACTAAACTACCCATGCTGATTGAACCTCCTCGTTCCAATGTGTATAAAGGTGATTCTACTTGGCCGTGGTTAAGAATAACTGGTTACGGCTAGTTCACAAGGGAAATAAGTCACCGAGGAATGCTGCGATCCACTTTTTCTATGATTTCGCTACTGAAGCTAGTTGTCTGTTGGGAGCAGAAAACTTTGAGGAAATCATGGGGCGGTGCGTAGGGGGATGGTTATCCCGTACTGATCTTCGTGAGCATATTCTTTCCTGGCGTTTCAGTTTTAGAAGACCGAATGCTAATATCCCACAGAATACTGCGGGATATTAGCATTCGCATTCCTCATCAGATCCTGTAATGGTGAGGTTAATTTTCGGGCATTAGCCCTATTTTTGAACAGCTTCAGATTGCCCTGAAGTGAGTATGCTGCATCAAGGTGAGTTTTCGGGTATTTACCCCTATATTCGAGTACTAATCCGTAAAATAAGAGGTATACATAACCCCGGCGATTCAGCCTAGGCTGGGGATCGTTCCGGGGTCTTCAATATCAAGTCTACCACAGGGAGCAGGGGTGTCACAGGTGCACAACAAGGAATGGGATCGAACTATTATGGTCGGTCTTCTTTCTGAGAAACGTTTGAGCACATATCTCGCAGCTACCGATGGTGTCCTTGACACTGCGTTTGAGCTTTATGCCTGGAATACTCAACTGGCTGGGGCAATGCTAAGTGCTACTGCAATGGTTGAGGTGGTGGTGCGCAACTCAATCGACCGCACCCTGACTGCCTGGAATGCGACGAGGTACGGATATGATGACTGGTTCGCTCTCCCTGCTCTCGATTCTCGGGCTAGAGAAGACGTGGCTAAAGCTCGCGCTCGTGTAGAACGCAACGGTTCAACGCCTAATCACGATAAAATCGTGGCCGAACTGTCCTTTGGTTTTTGGCGATTTCTGACAAGCCGCAGGTATCACGCATCAATATGGGTTCCCGCACTTCACAAGGCATTCTCTTTTGGGGATTCAGACCTGCGCAAACGCCAGCGAGAAACAGCCAGATTGTTAGGAAATATGAATTTCCTTAGGAATCGTGCCGCTCACCTGGAACCAATTTTCCGGCGCAATATCGCCAGGGATATCGCAGAGGCAAGATGCTTGATGCGGTGGGTGGATCCGCAAGCCTTGTTATGGTTCGATGACACGCTGAGGCTAGACGATGTTCTTAAAGTTAAACCAACAATAAAACCAAGGTTGATTAACTAGGGTTATTATAGCCGAACGAGAGTGAAACAACTTAGCTAGTATGGACGATTATCCCAGCTAAGTGAGAGTTTCTTCAACGTTCGGTGCTGGGTTAAATGGTGAAGCGGCGAAAAACTTCACTGATTCACCACTGGCAGCATTCAAAACAGCTCATGTGATGCCGCAGAGATATTACATGAATTGATAATTACAAACTCGATAGTTGCATTCTTGCTGGTCAAAGCGTTATCTAATGGCGGAGGTAGGGGGATTCGAACCCCCGAGGGCTTGCACCCAACCCGCTTTCCAAGCGAGCGCCATAGGCCACTAGGCGATACCTCCAGGCACAAGTTTGAGTTTACCTAAATGCTCTCGCTAATGTCGATTCTGGAAATGAGGAGTCGAACACAGCCCGGCAATAAGAGCGGCGTTACTTCCGTAGAAACTCCGCCCGCATCCTCGGTAGTTACCTTGTCGCCCCCGCGCTGACCCTAACGTTTCCAGTTAGCGCCCTCCTAAGCTAAACTGGGGGAGATCCTTCACGCGGCGATATCATTCGAACCTCCCCAGGGCCGGAAGGCAGCAAGGATAAGGGTGCGCTATCGGGTGCGTGAAGGGTCTTTTTTATCGCAATCCTCTCCAGGCACCCCGCTTATCGCTGGGCTTTAGTACAGTAGAGCCGTGAGCATCGCACTTTATCGCCGCTACCGGCCAGACACTTTCCAAGACGTGATTGGGCAAGATCACGTGGTTAAGCCGTTAATGGCGGCGCTGCGTTCCGGGCGAATCAGCCATGCATATCTTTTTTCTGGGCCGCGTGGGTGCGGCAAAACCACCTCGGCGCGAATCATGGCGCGCTGTCTGAACTGCGCAGAAGGCCCTACCGACACTCCTTGCGGAAAATGCGAATCCTGCAAAGACTTAGCGACCGGGGGCTCGGGGTCCCTCGATGTAGTAGAAATCGACGCCGCCAGCCACAACGGGGTAGATGATGCGCGAGAACTGCGAGAGCGGGCAGGCTTTGCCCCGGTGCGCGACCGCTACAAGATTTTCATATTGGATGAAGCCCACATGGTCACCCAACAGGGATTCAACGCCCTGCTGAAAATCGTGGAAGAACCCCCCGAACATGTAAAATTCATCTTCGCAACCACCGAACCTGACAAAGTAATCGGCACTATCCGTTCCCGCACCCACCACTATCCATTCCGCTTGGTGCCGCCGGAAATAATGGAAAAATATATGGCGAAACTTTGCGAGGCAGAAAACATCGAACCTGCCCCCGGAGTGCTGCAGCTAGTGATGAGGGCAGGCGCAGGCTCAGTCCGTGACTCGCTTTCGGTGTTAGACCAGCTAATGGCGGGCGCTGAGGACGGCAAGCTGGAATATGGGACTGCCGCGGCGCTACTGGGATACACCGATAGCTCTATTTTGGAGCGTTCTGTAGATGCCATTATTGACCGGGATGGTGCCGCCCTATTTGAGGTAATCGCCAAGATGGTTGAGGGCGGCCATGAGCCGCGACGTTATCTGGAAGATTTATTGCTGCGCCTGCGGGATCTGCTGGTATTATCGGTTTCTTCTCCGGAGGATGCCCAGACAGCCCTGGCGGGGACTCCGGCAGACCAATTAGCGGCGATGCAATCCCAAGCGCAGCGGTGGGGCACTACCGGGATTTCCCATGCCAGTGATCTCACCAATACCGCTTTAACCGAGCTGACGGGGGCAACTGCCCCCCGCCTACAAGTAGAGCTGTTGGCGGCAAGACTGTTGTTGCCAGAGCAGAGCCCGGCAGTTGCAGGTGAACCCGGTTCCACCCCGGCGGGATCTTTGAGCGGGGCAGAGGCCGCCATGGCGGCTCTGCATCGTCCGGGACGTAAGCGCCCGCAAAATACTGCAAATGCCCTACCGGGCTCCGCGGCTCCCGCAGCGCCTAGAACTCCTGAAGCTCCTGCTGAACCGACCCCCGCGGCTCCTCGCGCTAACGCGGTTCCGGAAGCTCCCCGCGGCGGTGGCGGGGCTCCAGAACTGGCTGCTCCGCGCCCGCAAAAGACCGGGAGTAAACCGCCTGCTCCAGCCGCAGATAAACACGAAAACCAGCAAGAACAGGCTCCCCGCAATGAAGTAGCGGAGCAGGAATCCTCTCCGAAGGAGACGGCGGCTAGCAGTTCCCTGCGCGAGGAGCCGGAAGTAGAAAAAGGGGAGCAATACTGGCAGTTACTGGAATCGTGGGGTAAGGTTTCTGCGCGTTTGCGGGACACCGATCAGCGGCTATGGTCAACCTGTAATCGTCACCTGCAGCTTGGCGGTGCTCACAACCAGCAAGTTACCTTGTTGGCAGATACTCCGCAGACCGTTGCATACTTGAAGGAACGGCTGGCCCCGATAGAAAAATGCTTACAGGAGGAGCTGTCAGATTCCTGGACAGTGCAGGTACTTCCGGGAAGTGACGATCGCCGCGCGCCCGCTATGAGCGAGGTGCTATCCCGGTTCAAACTAGATGCTTCCTCGCGAGTAGAGAAAACTCTGTCCCAGGAGGCACCCCCGGAAGAAGAGGAATATCCTCCCGAAGACGCGGATCCGGCAGACGGTAGCGAAGAGAATTTCTATCCAAAACCAGTTGATGGTGAAGCAAATCCTGCCTCCGCCTCTAGCACCTCCGCGGACACTGCAAACGCAATTGCTGAAACCGCAGATGAAGTGGGAAACTCAGCGGGTAAAGCAGAGCAAGAAAGTGAGCCGGCATCCTCCAAAGCCGACTGGATCATTGCTAACCAAAAAGCCTCGGACTCGTTTTCTACGGATTCTACGGAAAACGATCAGGACGCAGGGGACGGGGCGCATCTGGTAACGCCAGAGACTGCACCACCACTGGCGGCAACGCCGTCACCGCTCGGGGCAGAAGCAGCAGAAATGGCAGCGCCGCGCCCCGAAACCTATATTTCGTCGGTACCTGGCAGCGATAACACGGTGATGGCGGCGCCCCGTGACTTTGCCGATGAACCGGCGGCTCCCCGGGCAGACCAATCCGCAACACCCTTTGAACCCTCTACCTCTACGCCTCTAGCAGCGCCGCGCGAGCAAACTCCAGAGCCGGATATCCCGGCGGCTCCCCGGGAACCGGCCCCATCAAGCGCGGACGATGAAAGTGCTTCCCCAGCACCGGGCGCCCCCTCCAGCTATGAAGACGAAGATATTCCCGACCTCTCCGATCCGGATGTGTCTCTTGATGAAAGCGGCGGACGATGGGGGGTCGAGGTCGCAAAATCTTTGCTTGGTGGCAAGATAATTGAGACGGAAGAGAAATCTGGTGGCAGTGGGAAAGCGGGTATTTAACCTCTATGTATGACGGCGCTTTGCAAGATCTAATCGATGCTTTAGGGCGACTGCCGGGGATTGGACCAAAATCAGCACAGCGCATCGCGTTCTATGTGCTTTCACGGCCGAAAGCTGAAGCAGAACTATTGGCGCAGGCCTTAATTGATGCGAAAGAAAAGATCCGTTTTTGTACTAAATGCGGCAATATTGCCCAAGAAGAACTTTGTCCTATCTGTCGCAATCCCAAACGGGATCAGGCGGTTATTTGCGTAGTTGAAGAAGCCAAAGATGTGGGGGCGATTGAACGTACCCGCAGCTATCGCGGTCTTTACCATGTGCTGGGAGGGGCAATCGACCCCATAAACGGGATCGGCCCCGAACAGTTACGCTTGCGGGAACTCCTATCCCGCCTGTCGGGCGATACTGTACAAGAGATCATTATCGCCACGAACCCTAATATTGAGGGCGAGGCTACGGCTACCTACCTGACCCGCACCATCTCCCCGCTGGGGTTAAAAGTTACCCGCCTGGCCTCAGGACTGCCGGTAGGTGGGGATCTGGAATACGCTGATGAAGTTACTTTAGGGCGTGCCTTGGAAGGCAGGCGCTCCGCCGAATAACCGCTAGCTCCAGCGCACATAAACCGCTGAGCAGTGGCAAAAGTCCCAGGAGGAGACCCACCAGTAAGCATGTTTTTGTGCGTTTGCTTACCTACCAGCAAATTTGAGACGCCAAAGCCGAGATCGCGCTAGCTTCTTACAATAATTGCAGAAGACAGCTAATCACTAGGCATACAAGGGGAACAAATGGCACTGATTGTGCAAAAGTATGGCGGATCCTCGGTTGCCGACACCCAGTCGTTGCAACGGGTTGCGCGCAGAATTGTGCAAACCCGTCAAGCCGGGCATCAAGTGGTGGTCGTGGTCTCCGCTATGGGAGATACCACTGATGACCTGATTGATATGGCGGCCGAACTAAATGCCCATGCTCCCGCCCGGGAAATGGATATTTTACTGTCTGCGGGTGAACGTATCTCCATGTCTTTACTGTCAATGGCTATCTCCGCCCAAGGAGTGCCGGCGATGGCTTTTACCGGTGCGCAAGCCGGTATTCGTACCGACGCTAAATACGGTAAAGCCCAGATTGTAGGGATGGTTCCGGAAAGAATCGCCCGCGTAATCCGGGACAATAATGTGGCGATTGTAGCCGGGTTCCAGGGAGTCAACGATGCCGAAGATGTGACCACTCTGGGGCGTGGCGGCTCGGATACTACCGCCGTGGCGCTAGCGGCAGCCTTACATGCGGATGTGTGTGAAATCTACACCGATGTTGACGGATTGTTCACCGCTGATCCGCGTGTGGTACCGACCGCCCGGGCATTGCACTCCCTCGACTATGAAGAAACTTTAGAGCTAGCAGCAAATGGCGCCAAGATTTTGCATCTACGAGCAGTAGAGTTTGCCCGGCGCTACCGGGTGCCCTTGCATGTAAGGTCTAGTTTTTCCGATAAAGATGGCACTTGGATTGCCCAAGGTCCGGCCCCGAAATCACTGCGGGGGATTGTCCCTGCTAAAGCCCTTGAGGAGGAAAACGTGGAAGCTCCCATCATCTCTGGTATTGCCCATGATCGTTCCCAGGAAAAGCTAACTGTGGTGGGTTTGCCTGACCGACCGGGCGTGGCTGCTGACCTGTTTACGGCCGTGGCAAAAGCCGGTGCCAATATCGACATGATCGTACAAAACATTTCCGAGGCGCGCCCTGGCAGGGCTAATATTTCGATCACTATGCCGGCAGAAGACATTCCGGCGGTGATGGAAGAATTGCAGCACGAAAAGAAGGTTTTGGATTTCATCCGCATCGACCATGACACCAACGTGGGAAAGGTGTCCCTAGTTGGGGCAGGTATGCGTAATAATCCGGGCATTTCGGCGCGCTTTTTCCAGGCGCTATCGGATGCCGGAATCAACGTCGATATTATTTCTACTTCCGAAGTGCGCATCTCCGTGCTGATCAGCTTAGATCGGCTCGATGATGCGGTGTTGGCTATCCATAAAGCTTTCGATTTAGATTCCGAAGAAACTGAAGCCGTGGTCTATGGAGGTACCGGACGATGATTAAAGAACTAACCGTAGCCTTAGTCGGAGCAACCGGACAGGTCGGACGGGTAATGCGGACTCTGCTGGAAGAAAGAAATTTTCCCGCATCCAATATTCGGCTGTTCGCGACCTCGCGTAGCGCGGGCAAACAGCTTTCTTTCCGCGGTCAGCAAATAACTGTCGAGGACGTGGAGGGCGCAGACCTGGAGGGGATCGATATTGCGATCTTTTCCGCCGGCGGGTCAGCGTCGCGTACCTATGCTCCTCGTTTTGCTGCCGCTGGGGCAGTGGTAGTCGATAACTCCTCGGCGTGGCGCAAAGACCCCGAGGTGCCTCTGGTAGTTTCCGAGGTCAACCCGGAAGATATCAAGGGTCGCCCCAAGGGGATTATTGCCAACCCTAATTGCACCACGATGGCGGCAATGCCCACGGTGAAAGTGCTCCATGACCTCTTTGGGCTAGAGACTTTGGTGGCTTCGTCCTATCAGGCGGTGTCAGGTTCGGGTAGAGCCGGAGTACAAGAGCTTTCTTCGCAGCTAGAAGCGAGCGTAGACCGCTGTGAGGAACTAGCTTTAGATGGGGCGGCTATCGATTTCCCGCAGCCGAAAACCTATGTGCGTCCGATCGCGTTCAACGCGGTGCCGGTAGCCGGAAACTTCGTTGACGACGGCTCCCACGAAACCGATGAGGAGCAAAAACTGCGTAATGAGTCGCGGCGGATCCTGCATCTGCCTAAGCTCGCGGCCTCTTGCACCTGCGTGAGGATCCCGGTGATGACCGCGCATCTGTTGTCTCTAAACGCGCGTTTTACTCGCCCGGTTGATTTAGAACAAGCTCAGGCGGCATTAGAGCAGGCTGAGGGAGTACAACTAGTAGAGCTACCCAATCCCTTGGATGCTGCTGGCCGAGATGGGACTTTCACTGGACGCTTGCGTATCGATCAGTCGGTTCCGGGTGGTAAGGGGCTGGCGTTCATTTGTTGCGCCGATAATCTGCGTAAAGGGGCGGCACTTAACGCCATCCAGATCGCAGAATTGGTTGCCCGCGAACTTTTGGAAGCCTAGTTCCGGCTCTCTGCGGGTGCCCAGGTGGCTGCTTGAGCGCTAGGACGAGGAGGCTAAGAGATTTCGTTGGCGCTGGCGCGTTCGAGGACGCGGTGGCGCCAGATACCCTGCCTCCAGGGGTAATGGAACAGGCTAGTTGCCGGGGGCTTTAACTTTAGGTTGGTAGGCTTCGGCGCTATTAACCGTTAGTTTCAGCCCGAATCCGGTCTGCAGATTCCAACAGTCAACCCCAGATCCGGAGGACTCGCAAGCATAGGCTCCTGAGGCGGCCGCAGCGCCGCTAGCGAGCACGGTCTGGGAAACTTCGTTATCTTTAACCCCTAAATCTTCGGGGGGCTTGGCGCCATCAGCCCCTAAGGTGAACTTGACGGTTGCCCCCGGGTTTTGCCCGATATTTCCGGTGAAGCTAAAGACGTTACAAACTACTTCATTACCGATGGTGCACTTGATGGGGGCATCGGGCAGTGAAAACTCAGCGACCTGGTAGGCCCCGTTTGGTAGCCCTTTTGCTTGCCCAATCTGGTTGGTGGGAGCAGGAGCTATCTGGCGTCCCTCGGTTTTCACGTCCAGTTGGGCGCCGGCGTTACCGTTTTTGTGCTTAGCATCTTGGCCAGCAGCGTTCTTACTGCCGGTACCGTTTGCCCCATTTTCTTGATCATCGGGAATCCCATTATTGTTGTGGTCGCGATTTAGATCGGAATCTCCGAAGATCCGGGCGATCACTCCGTCCTTCCCATACCAACTCTTCGAGCCGTCGCCTCCGGTGAGACGATCCGCTAAGTTACCTCCGAGCGAGAGCACTAAACCGATCAACACGGCAATCACGATCACGAAAATCTTACTTTTTCTCGAAGCAGTTTTCTCTTCGACTGGTGAAAAGTCCTCTAAATCTTCCTCGTCTGCAAGTTTAAGTTTCTCCGATTTAGTTTTTCCCGCTACCTGAGTTTCAGCGGTACCTGCAGTTTCCGGTTTTTCCGCTGGCTGCCCGGTTGCCGTTTCCGCGGTTGCTTCGAGGGGGGTGGTAGGTAAATCTTGGGTGTCTTTACTGCTAACCGGGTCTACAGCTGCACTGGCTTTAGTAGGAGTCAGCGGGGAAGCGCTCTGGGGCTCTTCTGCTGGTGCCTCCTGGGGAGCGGGAGAGGATACCGGGATAGAGGAACGGGTTTTTGCGCGAGCTTCCCGATCCAGCCGGTTTTGCCGGCGCTGTAAGGCGGCGGTAATCTCCGGATCAGAAAACTCGCTTAACCACTGCAAAAGTTCCGGATAAGTGGAGGGATTTTCGGCGATGAGAGGCCGCAAGGAGGCGTGGTTTTGAGCTAAATACTGTAACTCTTCCAGCGGCGTCGCGGGATCGCTTGCCCGCTGAACCGGGTCGGTGCTCATGTCTCCTCCTTTAATCCTCTTAAGCGATTATAGATTACCGAGAGGCCAAAATGATTCGCGCCTGGCCATAACTGCTGGCTCAGCAAATAGATACCGCTAATATCCGGAACTTCACAGTCCAGGACGGTTCAACTGGCAGTCTGCTATTTAGCAGAAAACTGTGTCTAACTGGCACGATGGATCGGACAGGCGGAGACCACCATCCCCTCGCCCCCGCGAGAAGAAAAAGGATTTTCGTCTAGGTCTATACGCCGTCCCAAGAAACGTTTTGCGTTCGGTAACGGAGCTAAGGTGTGGCTCGCTCCCAAGGAACGCAATACATACGCCTGTATACAGTGGATCAGATATTCCCGTTGAATGGGGTCTTTCGGCAGAGACCTGCCCGCTAAAGAGGCATTCACCATCGAGATTGCTATGGGTAGGTTTTGGGGAGGAAGCGTGCCCTCATTAATGGCTTTCCGTAAGATTTGCCGTAATATGTTTTCTACAATTTGCGCGTGAAGGCGCAGTTCAGAACTGGTTTCATTCGATACCTGGCGGCGAAGATCCAGTCCGGGCGCTAGGTGGTAAGAAGAGCCGAGAGTGAGTTGTTCCCGGATATAAATCCGCAGCATTTTTATGGGGGAGGACACCCCTGCCAGAGCGCGGTTCAAACGCACCGAATATTGTCCCGTTTCGTAGGCAATAAATGCCAGAAGAAGTGCTTCTTTATCTTGGAAATGGTTATAGACCGCGGTACGTCCCACTCCTGCTTCTTGGGCGATCTTCGCCATGGTTAACGATTCAAAAGTGCTGGTCTGGAGGAGACGTGAGAGCGCATCAAAGAGCTGCTGGCGGGTCTTCTTGCGATGATCTTCCAGGGTTTCCCCGATAATCCTTGGCATGTAGGCATTCTTTCATTTAATGACATTTTTAGTCTAATTGTCGCGAAAGATTATCGTGTGAAGATTTGCGGCGGACAAAGAAAAGAGTCTCCTAGCTGGTCACTAGCAAAATATTTGTTGGAAAACGCATTTTATGGGTGAGGTGGCGACTGAACCTCAGCGGTAAATAATCGTATTTGACGCACTCAGATATTGGCGATAGTAGTAGCTTAAAACGCGGTACTGCTAGTGGCTTTGGGGGGAGAATCTTTGACCAACCTACTGCTGGCATTGATTTATCTAGCTTTTATCAGCTTGGGGCTGCCTGATTCCCTGCTGGGTTCTGCCTGGCCAGAGATTTATCCGGGTTTCGGGGTGCCGGTTTCCTATGCGGGCATTATCTCCATGATTATTTCCTTGGGAACTATTACTTCTAGCTTGCTATCGGATCGGATAATCTCCCGGCTAGGTACCGGGAAAGTGACCGCGATTTCGGGGTTGCTAACTGCGCTGGCTATCCTAGGCTTCGCCCTTGCCCCTAACTTCTGGGTGCTGTGTGCCTGCGCGATTCCCTACGGGCTGGGAGCAGGCAGTGTAGATGTTGCCCTCAATAACTACGTGGCGCTGCATTTCAAAAGTACCCACATGAACTGGCTGCACTGTTCCTGGGGAATCGGCGCCACCATTGGTCCTTATGTGATGGGAATAGCGCTTTCCGGTGGAGGCAGCTGGCAGAGTGGATACTGGTATGTTTCCTGTATACAGCTGAGCATTACCGCGATTCTATTTTTGAGTTTGCCGCTGTGGAGGCGGCAGGAACCAGAAGACTATGGTGCCAACACCGAGGAATCGCCCGGATCCGATGCCTCCTCAGCTCACCCCCGTCCTCTAAAACTTTCGCAGGTAGTGCGGATTAAGGGAGTAAAAGAGGTAATGACCTGTTTCTTTTGCTATTCCGTGATGGAACAAACCACCGGGGTGTGGGGTGGAACCTACCTGAAGTTATTTAAAGGTATGGATGCCGCTGCTGCTGCCGCCTTCGCGGGAATGCTGTTTCTGGGGGTAACTTTAGGACGGGCAGCCAGCGGATTCTTATCGATCCGCTATTCTGACCAGCAACTAATTCGGCTGGGGATGATCTTAACCGCGGGCGGAGTATTGCTGCTGTTAATGCCGGGGCCGGCAATAGTTACAGTGTGCGGACTCATGACAATTGGGCTGGGCTGTTCACCGATGTATCCGGCGATGATTCACGCCACCCCCCAGATTTTTGGGAGGGAGCACTCGCGGGCAATAATCGGGGTTCAAATGGCCAGCTTCAACGTGGGGATGTTTGTGATGCCACCCCTTTTTGGTCTGATTGCTCAGCATTTATCTGTCGGCTTCTTACCGGTTTACCTGGCTCTGTCCCTGGGAATTTTCGCCTTGATGCAGCGCCGCTTGGCTTCTTTGTATGTCTAACAATGGCGTTTGCGCCAGCTTGAGAGGCAGGAAAATGTAGCCTTTTCAAGCAGTATGTAGATGCTTAAAACTGATAGTTTTAATCCGGGAGGCGCTCTTGGCTAACTTACTACTGGCACTGATTTATCTGGCGTTCATCAGCTTAGGGCTGCCTGACGCCCTACTGGGATCGGCCTGGCCAGCAATTTATTCAGATTTTATGGTCACGGTTTCCTACGCCGGGATTGTCTCAGTGATTATTTCCCTGGGAACCATTATTTCCTCCCTACTATCAGATCGTTTGATTTCCTGGTTAGGTACCGGGAAAATCACGGCCATTTCGGTGGGGCTAACTGCGGTAGCTATCCTGGGCTTCGGGCTGGCTCCCAATTTCTGGGTGCTTTGTATCTGCGCTATTCCCTACGGATTGGGAGCTGGCAGTATCGATGTGGCGCTCAATAACTATGTGGCACTACATTTTAAGAGTTCCCACATGAACTGGCTGCACTGCTGTTGGGGGATTGGTGCCACGATTGGTCCTTACATTATGGGAGCTGCCCTTGCGGGAGGCAGCGGATGGCGCGGGGGTTACTGGTATGCCGCCTGCATACAGCTGGGAATAACCGCGATATTGTTCCTAAATCTACCCTTGTGGAAACGCAGCGAGCAGGCCGACTCCGCCGCTGTTTCCAGCAAACATCCTGACCAGGGAACAGAAAATGTTTCCTCCACAAAAGCTGAGGAAAACCCGGAGCCAACAGTTCAACCCGCGCGTCCTCGGCATCTGAAACTTTCCGAAGTGGTGCAAATTCCGGG